>Ga0302251_1000300_pt1 | contig 52936 bp, 44 predicted proteins | sample AAG_RA_Gln_MG_FD_193534 | JGI IMG/M metagenome (GOLD analysis project Ga0302251, IMG submission 193534) | Enriched activated sludge microbial communities from anaerobic digester in WTTP, New Holstein, Wisconsin, United States - AAG_RA_Gln | ecosystem: Engineered > Bioreactor > Anaerobic >... | reverse complement strand
CAGCCAAACATAAAAGTTCCCGGTGATATGGAAGGTTTCGGCATTTCGGTCATTGAAGCCGCTTCCTGCCAATTGCCGGTGATTGCCGCAAATCTTGAAGGACTCAAAGACGCCATTAAAAACGGTGGGAACGGATTTTTGGTGGAATCCGGAAATGCATCTGCCTGGGTAGAAAAAATTAACGAAGTTTTGGCTGACGATAATTTCCGCCGCGAATTCGGCCAAAAAGCCAGACAATATGTCATTGAAAATTACAGTTGGGGAAAAATTTCAAGAAGATATTTGGAAGAAATTGAGAAAACTTTATGAAGAATGGGGAAACTATTGAGAAAACAATCAAATTTGCTAAAGTAAAAATGAAAAATCGAGAGTCGGGACATGATTGGCAACATACGGAAAGAGTCAGAAAAGTAGCCTTGAAAATCGCCAGAGAAGAAAAAGCTGATTTGTTTATCGTCGAAATGGCCGCACTTTTGCATGATGTTTTTGATTTCAAGTTTTTTGACGAGAACAAGGCTAAAGAAAAAATTGAAAAATATCTGAAGCAATTTAAATTAGACAAAAGAACTGATGAACATATAAAAAGTATTATCGCTAATATTTCATTTAAGGGAGCAAAAGTTGAAAATAAAATAAGTACTTTGGAGGGAAAAATAGTCCAAGATGCTGACAGGCTGGATGCTATCGGAGCTATCGGAATTGCCAGAGTGTTTTCATATGGAGGCCATGCTGGAAGAGATATGTATGATCCGAAAATCAAACCAGTAATGCACGCAACATTCGAAAAATATAAAAATGGAAAAAGTTCTTCCATAAATCATTTCTATGAAAAGCTACTTTTGCTGAAAAATAGTATGAACACAAAAACTGCCAAAAAATTAGCGCAAAAAAGGCATAAAATAATGGAAGAATATTTAAAAAATTTTTTCGCCGAATGGGAAGGAAAGCAATAATCTAGATGTTAAATTTTATTCAATCTCAAACACTATTCTATATAGCCATAGCCCTGGTCCTGTTTTTGCCTGGATATTCTTTGCTTTTGGCGATTTTCGGAAAAAATGGCGCGCTAAGCCAGATGGAAAAATTCATTGTTTCTTTTGGGCTAAGTATAGTTGTCGTAGATTTTATAATTTTTCTTTATTCAAAATTAAATATTTCCATCACTCGCCTATCGTCAGTTGCGGGAATACTGATATTTTCAACAGTTTGCTTAATTACATACAAAATTAGATGTCATTTCCGCGAAAGCGGGAATCCAGACTGGATCCCGGGTCAAGCCCGGGATGACAAATTAGACAGCCTGTTTAGTTTTTCTAAAAACCAATATATTCTAATTCTGCTTTTATTATTTCTGGCAGTTTTTATAAAAACTGTTTTTCTTTCCGGAACAATCGCGCCGACGGCCACCGACATGGGGCATCACATGTATTATTCCAAGTGGATTGCTGAAAACGGCCGCTTGACCGATTATGAAGATTCAATCATCAACCCAGAAGATAAGGGAAAGTTTATTATTGGCGAACATATTATTTTTTCCGTAATTTATCTCATAACCGGCCAGAGCTTTTTTTCCGGCTGGCCAGTTATTGTGCTTTATCTTATAAATTTATTAAGTATTCTAACAATTTTCATTTTAGCTCTGCGCATATTTGAGAACAAGAATATTGTTATTTTAACTTTATTATTTTTAGGAGCATTATTCGCTGTCAGCGCTCCGCAAGCCCGATATGTAAGCGGAGGAGTTTTGGGAAATATCATGGGAAATTTCTTGATGCCGTTGGCTTTTTATTTTTACTGTCGCGCATTCTCCGTCATCCTGAGCTCCGACCCAAGTCGGAGCGAAGGATCTAAAGATTTATTTTACAGCAAATTATTTTTAGCTTTAGCGATTTTCACCACCTTCGGCCTTTTCTACACCCACCATCTCACTGGATTTGTATTTCTTTTTGTCTGGGCGCTAATAATTCCGCTTTTTGTAATTTTAAATTATAAAAACATTGAGACCGTCGGGAAAAAAGCCCTAAAAATAATTTTATCTCCGCAAGTTTTGGCAGTTTTCATTGTCGGTCTGATATTTTTCTTTTTTGTATTTATTCCCAGCTATATAAAAAGCAGCGCGGTTGGTACGGCAGTTGGAACGCCTACTAAGGCCACGAGAACCGGACTCAACATTGGAAATCTCAGACAGACTGTTGGAGATGCCCGCCTGGCACTTGGATTTTTGGGACTTTTGATTTTAGCGCTGAATTTCAAAAAAAGAAATTTGGGTTATATTTTGGCCGCTTCCTGGGCAATCATAATTTTCATTATGGCAGTTTATCCGAAATTGCTGTTCGTGAACATTCCCAGCAACCGGATCGGAAATTATCTGACTTATCCATTGGCTTTTCTTTCCGCTTACGGGTTTTGTATGATTTTCAATCCCGGGTTCGTAAAAAATTCTGGCAAAAATATTTTCAGCTTGGTTCCGGAAAATTTAATAAAAATCATTTTTCTCATTGCTTTGACTTTTGTAATTTCCAGCGGAATTTCTGATTCCGCCCAAGCTTTCAAAAAAAACAATAATTCCCAGGAAGCTATCCAGACTTTTTCCGCTTCGGAGTATCTCGTTGAACATTCCGATAGTAATGATGTGGTTTTAAAGGATCATAATTATCTGACAGCTGACGCGTGGATAAAGCTGTATTTTATGCGGGATTATAAATATCCCGCTTCCCGAACGACGCTATCGCGCTATGAAGACACGACCAAACCGCGCGAAATGTGCACCTATCATATGATTTCCTCTCCTGCGTCTTCGGAAGGAAAAAAATGCTTTGAAGATACAAAGACTGATTTCATTATGGTCAATCCCCTCTACGACAGCGCGCAATTTAGAAAGCTACCAGACTTTAATCAGGTTTATGTGAATGATGAAGTGGAAGTGTATTATCGGAAATGACACAAAGTGTCATCCCACACTTGATGCGGGATCCAGTAAAATATTTAAGTTTTAATGACTAGATTCCCGCTTTCGCGGGAATGACAAAATAATGAATCAGCAGCGAAAAATTATTATATTTATACTAGCCTTATTCATCCTAAGCTCCGCTTATCTGCTTTGGACTGCCAAAAACATGAACGACCCCGACTACCAGAAAAATTGGTGGGCGCTTTATTTTGAAAATCCAAAATCAGATAACTTGAGTTTCGTCATCGAAAACCACAGCGACAAAACCAGTTTTCACTATACGCTGACAGCCGGAAATGATAAAATAGAAGAAAAAGATGTTTTAGTAAACAAAGGCGAAATTAAAAAGCTAAGCTTTGGGGATTCTTTAAAGCTTAGCTTTGGAAAAATCACTATCCAGGTTATTTCTGGAGATGAAAAAAAAGAGATTTATAAGAATTGACGCGAAGCGTCATCCTGAACGTAGTGAAGGATCTAGTTCCTAATAAAATAAAAAGAGGAGTCATCTAAGTTTTAGATAAACTCCTCGTTGCTTTCATAGCCGCCCCCTTTATTTTTGTATTTTCAGGTGGGGGCGGCCGTCCCGTGATTTTCCGCGCGCGCGGGCGTGCCGGAGGTTTTATTTGTATTGCGACAACCCCGACCCCAAGCGGCTCCATCACAGGATTATCCCCTGCAGTCTTGTATTCGACGCTGTTTTATCCGGGTCTCTGCCGGCAGCTACGAGACTACAGGAGGTTTGGATTCCAGGCCCGATGGGAGCATGCCCTATCGACCGTATAGAGCAACGTCAATTTGACCTTCATGCGCGGCCCGGAACCCAAACTTAATGTACTGAAACTCGATTGTAGCATATCATTAAAAATTTGTCAATAGTCAATTCGCAAATATCTATTTACTGGCTTAAATAAAGCATAATAAATATGTCATCCCGAGCTTGACCCGGGATCCAGTGAAATAATAAAGATTTAATTACTAGATTCCCGCTTTCGCAGGAATGACAACTAAAATGAAGAAGGTTCTATTAATCACCCGTCCTATCTGTCCGCCTTGGGATGAAGCTTCCAAAAATTTTGCCTACACCCTTTCTAAAAACCTGCCACAAGTTGAGTTTGGCGTTTTAACTTATGGGCGAGTGAGTGATCTTCCGGAAAATGTCCGCCAGCACGCTATCTATACTTCTGCAAATTTCAGCTACCTTCAAAAAATCAGGCTGGTCAAAAATCTTCGCAAAATCAGGAAAGATTATGACATTTTACATTATCTTTTCACTCCGACCAAAACCAATTCGTTTCTCATCAAACATTTTCTGAACTACAAAAAAACCGCCCGTTCCATTCAGACCATCGCCACGCTCCGGGAAGATTTGTACAAAGACGAAGATATAAAAGATCTTTTATTTGGAGATTTGATTATCACCTATTCAGATTATGCTAAAAATAAACTGAATGAATTAGAGTTTAATAATGTCAAACGGGTCTATCCGGGAATTGATCTGGATCTGTATTCCCCTGCTCCAAAAAACAGGGAGTTGCGCAATAATTTGAATCTGGACGATAATAATTTCGTGATAACTTACTCGGGAGAATATACTCGTCTGGGAGCCACTGATGATCTGGTAAATATGATAATAAAAAATTGCGATGTTTTTTTCAAGAAAAATATCCGTTTTATTTTTGCCTGCCGGGTGAAAAATGACAAGGATCTTCGAAAAAGAAAAGAAATAATAAAAACTTTCAGCAAAAAAGGATTGTTGGAACTGGTCCGTTTTCCCAAAACTTTCAACTCGATGGAAAAAATGTATAATCTTTCGGATATCTATCTATTCCCCGTGCAGGATATGAAAGGAAAATTTGACATTCCCCTTGTCGTTCCGGAAGCCATGGCTTGTGAAAAACCGGTCATTCTTTCTGACTTGCCGATACTCTCTGAATTAAACAATGGCAAAAATTCTGTTATAATTCCAAGGGGAGATATTTCGGCTCTCAAGGATGCTATTTTGGATTTATACAATAATCCGGAAAAGCGAAAAAAAACCGGAAAGGAAGCTAGGAGATTCGCGGAAGAGAGGTTTGATATAAAAAAAATCGCGGAGATTTATGGAAAGATTTATGACAAATTATAATATTGAAGATTTATCATCTCACAAAAAGCAATTCCAAACGGAAAAAATGAAAGTTCCGGCAGTTTTGCATGTGTCTGACGATCTTATGCCCAATGACGACACTTTAGCGGAAATTGAAAATGTTGCCTCTAATGAGCATGTTTTTCATCATGTCGCCGCGATGAGCGATGTGCATAGCAAAAAAGGGCGAAAAAACCCAACTGGAACGGTCATCGCGACCAAAAATTTCCTCCTTCCCCAAATTAATGACACAGCCCCTAATTGTGGAATGCGGTTTTTAAAGACTAATTTGACCGACCAGGACCTAACTCCGGAAAGTATCGATAAACTTTTTAAGGCTTTGATTAAACCGATTCCTACCAAAACTTATGTCGGCACAAAAATTCCTTATTCTCTGATAATGGATATATGCCGAAAGGGTGTCGCTCCTGTAACTGAATATTTTAAAACGCGCACAAAAAATGAAGTTGAAAATACATATAAAAATGGAAATTTCTTCCCCGAAGAAGTTTCATCGTTTGATATCTTAAACTCAATTCCCAAATTATTCCTAAACATTGGGAGATACCGCCTGGGAATTTTAGGCGCAGCCGGCAATCATTTTTTGGATCTCATGAAAATTACCGACATTCAAAATCCAGAGATTGCTGAAAAATTAGGCATTCGCCACGGACAATATATTTTTCTTCTCCACACCGGTTCCGGACTTCTTGGCCAATATGCTTCTTATTTCTATACTCCCAAGAAAAAAGAGCATTTTAGTCAGCGGATGATACTTAAATTAGGAAAATTGTCCTTTTCCTCACAAATGAAAACGGTATACAAAAATTTATCGAAAAAAATAGAAACATACAAAAATAAACCGGAGTTTTTCGCTTACGACGATGAATCAGTGGAAGGAAAAATGTTTATTACAGCCAACCGGGCAGCAGCTAACCACGGATTTGCCAATCGCGCTATTCTCACGCATAATCTGGATCAAACAATTGAAAAAGTACTGGGGAAAAATCCAGAACTTGATCTGCTTTATGATATGCCCCATGTTTTTGTCGACAGAGAAAATCATTTCGGAGAAGATTTGTGGGTGCACAGAAATGGCGCAGTTCGTGCTAATGGACCAGCCAGAATGAATCATCCGATTTTTTCCCAAACGGGAGAGCCGGTATTTATTCCCTCTTCCATGAGCACACCATCATATATCGGAGTGGGAACGGATGAAAACGAATCAACTTTTTTTTCGGCCAGTCATGGAACAGGACGCAGAAAAACAGCCACGCTTTCAGCCGTGCATAATAAGGGCGAGCTGATGGCAAAAATGTATAAGCAGAATGTCCGGCTGTTCAACGCGAAATCAAAAGGCGTAGTCCAGCAGGACAGCGGGTATTATAAAGATGTGGAAGAAGTGATTGACGGGATAATGGACAATAAAATTATCAATGTCGTGGCAAAAATGGAACCGGTAGCAGTGCTTATGTACTAAAATTTAAAATTATGCAAATAGTTACAATTTCCGGCCTGGATGGATCTGGAAAATCAACTCAAATAGAAATGTTGAAAAATTACCTGGAATCGCAAAAAAAGCGGGTTTTTTATTTTCACGCAGTGGATTTTAGTATTGCTAACAAAATCATCAAATCTACTAAAAAAAACAGTCAGTCAAAAAGTGTTACTGAGGCCAACTGGTTTTCTATACAGTTAAGAAAAATATTTCTAAAAATTGATATTTGCCGATTTAAAAAACTTATTAAGGAACTGGAAAAGAAAGACTATGATTATCTAGTATCTGATCGGTATTTTTATGATACTGTTATAAATATTGAATATCTCAAAATAGCTCCAAAGGCGAGGCCTTTGGCTAGCCAAAGGCCTCGCCTTTGGAGTATTCCAAAACCAGACTTGTCTTTTTACCTTCGAATTTATCCAGAAATTATTATGTCCCGCAACCGCGTTCCGGATCAAGGAATTGAATATTTGAAAAAGAAAAAAGAATTGTATGAAAATAAAATGAATTTGTGGAACATGAAAGCAGTGGATGGGAACAGAGATAAAGATGTTATTTTTGAAGAGATAAAAACCTATGTCAACTCTCGCTAAATCGGCCCTCTGGGTCACAATTTCAGAAATAATATTTAATCTCTCGGGATTTGTCATCCACTCCGTCGTAGGACGGATTTTGGGTCCGGCGGATTATGGCCGATACGGCCTGGTCGTGACGCTGACAACCATGGTGATCATACTGATTGGAAATGGAATCCCGACCGCAATGAGCAAATATATCAGCGAGATTTATGACACTAATCCGCGCCTGGTCGGAGTGATAAAAAGGCAGACAATCATTCTCCAAAGCATTCTTATCGGAGTCGTAACTATTATTTTCTATTTTTCTGCTCCGCTTCTTGCCAAAATTCTCGGCGATCCAACTCTCACGCCCCTATTTCAAATTTCAACGCTCATCATTCCTCTCTTTGCCGCCGCTTCGTTTTATTTTTCCTACTACACGGGACTGCATAAATTCGGCATCCAGTCATTTTTAAAAGTTGCAAGATCGCTATTTCGAATTATTTATATTATCAGTTTTGCTTATTTTTTCGGCGTGAAAGGTTCTATCTCAGGCTACATCGCCGCGCCAGCGTCAATTTTTTTACTGGCGCTTTTTATTGATAAACTCAAGGTTTCAAAAGAATTAAAAGCGAATGAAATAGAGTTGTCTTCCTCTCCCTTAGGGAGAGGAACTAAAGGAGAGGGAAAAAATATTCAAGATGCCTCCCTCATCCGCCCTTCGGGCACCTTCTCCCAAAGGGAGAAGGGGGATGTAGTTACTTTTGACTGGCATAGGCTAACTAATTACGCTTGGCAAATTGTAATATTTTTTCTGGCCTATGAACTTCTTATTAGCATTGATCTCTATCTTGTTAAGGGCATCCTTCACGACGATTATTTGACCGGAATTTACAACGCTTCGCTTACCATCGGCCGTATTCCCTATTATATTTTTTACGCTTTGACCGTAATCCTTCTTCCGGTTATTTCAAAAAGTACGGCGGAAAAAAATAGCAAGAAGACTTCGGAAATCATATCCCAGTCCCTGCGGCTTATGCTTCTTCTTCTTGTGCCCATGATAATTCTCATGAGCATTTATTCGCGGCCAATCATAAAAATTTTCTACAGCAACAAATATATCGATGCTGCTTATCCAATGAGCATTTTGGTCTGGGGCGTCGGATTTCTCACTATTTTTTATGTTTTTTGTTTTGTGATGAACGGAGCCGGAAAAGTCAAAAAACCGATGATCCTTTCAATCATCGGTCTAATTATAAATACGGTGCTAAATTACATATTGATCAAAAAATATGGCATTGCCGGATCAGCCGTCGCCACTTCCATATCCTCCGCCATCATCACTTTCATTATGCTTTATTATATCTGGAAGGATTTTGGGGTAAAAATAAATCTTACCGGTTTTTCCAAAATGATCGTGGCTGGGATTATTATGTACGCCGCGTCTATGCTTTTTAATCGCGGCGAGCTGATTTTCATGCTTTGGTCTGCCATTCTTTTCTCTCTATATATAGTCATACTTATACTTCTTGGTGAAATAAAAAAAGCGGACATTATTTTAGTCCGTGATATGCTCCGGCGTAAAAAAGCTTCGGAAGTCGAAGAGGAATTTTCCGGAAATGAACCGAGCGCTTAAAAAACTATTCGCTTAATAAAATACAACCGGGCTTAGGCCGCGCGATATCCGGGTCTTTTTAATTTCCCCACCGATAAACCGACACTTTTCCCCGAACATATGAATTGGAAACTCTTGGTATGTTTTTATCAATCCATTCTTCTGCATCGTTGGCGATGTAAACATCGTCGTTGTCGGAAATAATCACCCAGCCGGAAGGATTCTGACTGACAATCTCCTGAATTTCAGCCATAGTCAGTTTATCATTGGAAATTTCTCCGCCGAAGCTGAAAATCTTTATTTTGCCGCCTTTCCAATAGAAGTTGCGGAAATTTCTTGTGACCAAAACATCTTCTGCTTTTCGGCTCTTGTTAAAATAAGAAAATATCTTTTTATAATTTACGCTGTCAGAGGCCGATGTTTGCCGATAAGCATTGGATTTTTCGAAAAAATAAGCCCAGTTGGGAAGAATCAGAAGAGCCAAGGCTAAAGGAATGTAAATTATTTTCTTTCCAAATTTTTCGAGATTTTTTTCGAAAAACCAAAGCATCGCATAAATGCCAGAAGCAATAAGGATAATAGAAAAAGATTCTGCAAAAAATATATATTGATCCCCCACATTCCGATCCCACAAAAGAATGGCCGAGAAAAGCACGGAAAAAAATGATACGGAAAGCCAAAGAGATTCTTTTCTGAGGTTTTCTGTTTTATACAGATGATAAACGCCCGCAGCAAGAAAAGCCAAGGCCAGAATCAAATTACTGTAATCGGAGAACACATTGATTATGTAAGACCAGTGGCTGTTGGGAAAATCAATTCCAGCCGTATAGGCTCCAAGCTGCGCCGGAAAAAATATTTTTCCCAAGATGAAACTAAAAACAATCGCGCAGATTCCCAAAAAATATTTATTTATAAAAGATTTATTTTTTCTGTATTTTTGCACAGCCAAAATCAAGGCGTAAACAAAAAATATAATTACGATGTTTCCAGTCAATTGATGGGTCAAAATGCTGATCGCGCCCAGCACCAGCATTGGAGCCAGATATATCAGATTGATTTCAAGCTTTTCATAAAAATATCGGGCTACTTTAATTTTTCCCTTGTATTCTTCCTCCAAAAATCTAAAAATCATCCAGGAAAACGCCAAAAAAACGGGAAAGAACATGGCATACATGCGAAGCCGCCGGTCAAAAATAATCCCAGTTATGCTGATTGCAAAAAGTGCCGCAGCTAAAAGTCCGATTTCTTTCTTTTTTGTAAAATAGGCGGCAACAAAATAAATCAGCCCTATGGAAATCAATCCCCATATGACGCTCACTGATCTGGCAGACACTTCTGATGCTCCGAATATTTTTAGAATCTGCGCTACCTGCCATTTGTATATCCAGGCGCGGGAATCCCGGGCTTCAAAAACATTATCCTTGTTTACCTGGCCGAAATTAAAATCCCAGTTCTGCCAAACTCCGGTTTTGGCATAAGCCATGCTGGAATTTATATCCAAAAATTCGTCCGCCACGAAAGAAGTAGCGCCAAGCTTGTAGAAACGAAGAATTGCACCGAGCAGGATTATTATGATTAGGATTGTAATAGTGTGTTTTTTAGTTAAATTCATAATAAATGGTTAAATAGTTAAGATAAAAAATAGCTTATATAAGCCAATAGCTGACATTTTTATTTGTTGGCTATTGACAAAATTTTAATAATATGATAGGATTGTTGCACATTACAAGACCGAGGCAGTGTGCGATAACCGGATAGGTTAGGGAGGCAGATAGTCTATATGGCTGTCGATAAGGACTCCTAATGCGAAACTCGCATTCATACTTATCCCAAGTCGCACACAAGACCGCCCGGTCTTTTTATTTTTTCAAAAAAACTAATCATTAGTATTTTCATCATCACTATTTTCATTAAATATTTCATCCCACTTAAATCTTTTAGGCGTTCCGGATGATCCTTTCGACTTGTCTTTTGAAAAATCCTGCTCTACGGCGTTGACAGCCTCTAGCCTTGGCTTGAGTTCAAAAAGCGTCAGAGTTCCAAATTCTTTCTGATTCGCAAGGTCGAATTTTCCTGCGTATTTATCCAGATCTTTTTTCCAGTTGGAAAACGTTGGGTAAATCAAAAAATAATTTCCATGTTCATAAACTTTATCGCTATTTGTCGCATTTCTGAAGTCATCTCTGGGAATATCATTTCTATCAAGATGGTAAAGAAATGATCTTCGGTATTCCGGATCGCTGTTGAGATAAACCGGATAGCCGTTGCTTTTTTGTATTAATAAAATGTAATTTATTATTTTATTTTGCTGTTCTAGCGTTACTCTCGTTTTTTCCTTGAGAATCCTGTCTGTTTCCACTTTAAAAGATTGAGTAGAAGCATTTTGCAACTGCCAAAAGCGCTGATTTATTTTCCAAAGATTATAGCCGCTGGCAGCTAAAATAAGAACTATTGTTAACATCGGACTTATTTTTTTGTTTTTTATGGTAATCTCCAGAAATTCAAACACAAATCCCAAAAAGATAAACGGAATAGCCGCCGCTAAAAGGAAAAAGCGGGGAGAAATATTATAAGCTATGGGAACATAAAGCCCCAAAACAACAAAGAACCAGATAGATGCCAGGATTAAAAAATCTTTTCTTTTAGGATCTTTTTCTTTCACGGCATTTGCGACAAGCAAAACCGCGCCCAAAGTGAAAAACAGAAGCGAAAAAATTCCCATCCCCAACTCGCTTTTGCAATCCGCATCGCATATAAAACTAAACAGCTTATTTTTTTCAAAAATAACCCGGGGAAGCTCCCTTTTTTCAATTCCAAATAAAACTGTTGCGTATCCCAAGGAATTTTCATTGTAGCTTTTTACGATCTTTTCAACGATATCATGCTCGCTTTTTTCCGATTTCCCCCGGGCGACTTCCAAAAACTGGCCGATATTATCGCCGCCGGTTTCAAAATCATTGACTATTGCCGGCAAATAGAGAAAAACGATCGCCGCAATGGAAAAAAGCCAGTATTTTATTTTTATTTTAGGCCTCTTAACAACTAGAAACAGAAAAGATATGGCCGGCACGCCCACAAAAGCCAAAAAATGAAACTGGGTAGCAATCGCCAATGATACTGAAAAAGCCACCAGCCAAATTCCCCTTTTCTTTTCGCTTTCGTTTGTATCCACTGCCCGAAGCAGAAAATAAAAAGTCAAAAGCGTAAACAGCGGCAAAGGATTAGGATTCCAGGAAAATCTTGAATACATAACCAGAAAAAGAGAAACAGAAAAAATAAGCATTAGGCCCAAAGATATTGACTCGCTAAAATACCTTTTTACGAATAAATAAAAAACCGGGATAGCCAAAATTCCAAAAATCATAATAATCACTGCCACCCCGGAAGGCGTATTGCCAAAAACCAGCGCACTCAGATATTTGAAATAATAAAAAGCCGGCCCGAGACGCAGGAAAGTTCCGGCTGCTTTGGGCCCAAGAAGGGGCAAATTGGACGGCCCTTCCTCAACAGCCAAATCAATGACCTTGGCATCTCTTGATTGATCCAGCTCAAAATGCAGCCAGTCAGAAAAATGATAGGCGCGTAAAAAGACGCCAATAAGAAAAATAACAGCAAAAGAAACAATGAGGAAATTTTTTCTTTTTCTAAAAAAATCAAGGGCTTTATTTTTCATCAATTTGCCTGTATAATATTTGTGAATACTCCAATTGTAGGTTATTTTTTGTTTTTAATCAAATAACAAATAACAGCCAAAATTTATGAAACTCGACAAAAAATTAAAGAGTTTTTTGACGTTGGAAAATCTGTCGCTTTTCTCTGCTTCATTTTTGTTCGCGCTAAATACCTTCTTTTATTTTTACTTGCGAGTTCAAAAAAGCAGTTTTCTCAGTTTTTTTGGAATCAACAAAATCAGCTTCACCTACATAATCCTGGCAATTTTTTTAGCAGGAATTCTTAAATATTATTCGAGAAATTCGCGCGAAAGCCTGCTTGCAATAAAAAAAATCATTTTTGTTTTTTTTCCCATGGAACTGGTTTTGATCTGCAGTTATTTTAATTTTGACTTGAAATATGAAAATGATATTTACATGTATACTTTGCGCCCATTTGTCGGAATTTACTTCATATTATTCGGTTTTTATTTTGTTTCCAAACATAAAAAATACTCGAAAATAAAAGATTTTTTCAAAGAGTTTTGGAAAAAAAATGAATCCGCTGCCGCAAAAGGAATCAACAAAAAATCAAAGTTTATCAAAATAGCCATAATTGTTTCGGTAATTGCCTTGAATTTAGGATTCGGTAGCTATCATATCGCTGAATTTGCCGCCGTTGACGAGCCTCTCTGGTCTCATGGCCGAATTCCCAAATTTTGGAGCAATGTAGCTGACGGAGAATTTCAAAAAACCATGGTAAGCGACAAGCCGGGCATCACTGTCGCTATCATATCAGGAGTGGCGCTAAATTGGGTAAATCCGATGTATTACAAGAACTCCCACTGGGAAGGAGAAAATCTGGGAAACTATCTTGATACCAGGGATTTAAATTTTTCTCTTAGATTTCCGCTTCTCCTTTTCAATTGCCTAATGCTCCTGATTTTCTACTTTCTGATTAAAAAATTATCAGGAGAAACTGCCGCGCTTATTTCTTTGATTTTAATCGGCCTTTCCCCGCTGCTTATCGGAATTTCGATTATAATCAATCCGGACAGCCTTCTTTGGACGTTTGCGCCGCTTTCCTTAATCGCTTATTTTGTTTATCTCAAAAACCATGAAAACAAATATTTATATTGGTGCGGGATCTTCCTGGGATTTGCTCTGCTGACAAAATACGTAGCCAATATTTTATACGTGTTCTTTTTTGGGCTGATATTTTTGGAATATATTCTAAACAGCCGAAAATACAAAGAAATGGGGCCGGCAAATTATTTTAAGGCTGTTTTTGCCGATTATTTCACCCTGATTTTTTTCTCTTTAGCAACTTTTTTTGTTTTTCTTCCGGCTGCCTGGGTTAATGCCGGAAGAGTGCTTGAGGGAACCATTCTTTCTAAAGCCTTTCTCTCGATCTGGCCTGTTTTTTTGGGAATAATCGCCCTCACGCTCTTTGACATAGTTTTTTTAAAAAACAAAATTATTGCTCCTTTGACTGATTTTTTATCCAAATACAAATCTTTTTTGATCATCGCCATAAATTCAATTTTTATTCTTCTGATTATTTCGACTTTAGCTGACACTTATCTGGGAATGAGATTCTATGACTTAGAGGCAATTCTAGCTTCACCCAAATCTTCGAAGACTTTTGAAGGGCTCGCGGGAATGATGCTGGCTAACTTTTATTCTCTGATTTTCGGCCTCACTCCTTTAGCCTTTTTGGCCATGTCTTTCGGGAGCCTTTCCAATATTTTTCCAAAAAAAAAGGCGTACGGTGAAACAACTGTCTGGTCTACCTGCATCGTTCTTTTTATTATCTTCTATTATCTGGCTTCCACAATTTCCGGAGTCAGCGCTACCGTCAGATATCAAATTATCCTCTACCCTCTCGCTATGATCCTTTCTGGCATTGGAATTTACCAATTTATAAACGCCAAACAAATCAAAAAATATATCGCTCCCGGCCTTGTTTATCTTATTGTTTTCATTTTCAGCCTTTACAGTTTGAATTCGATCAAGCCCTTTTATTTCAGCTACGCTTCTGATCTTTTACCGAGAAATTACGTTTTAAATCTCAAAGATATGGGAGACGGAAGCTATGAAGCCGCCATTTATCTCAATAATCTGCCCGATGCCGAGAAGCTGGTCGCATGGACTGACAAGCGCGGAGTTTGCGCCTTTTTCGTAGGAACTTGCCGCAGCGGATTTGATTTTGAAGACATGGAAAAAATCGATTATTTCGTAGTATCCTCAGGAAGAGAATCGCGAACCTCCAAAATGACCGCCGGAAAAGTAATCGGGGGAGACAAAATATCCGAAGCTGTAAACAAGTTCTATTCGGAAAATGTTTACGACTATAAGCTTGAGATTGGAGGAAGACCGAATAATTTCGTAAAAATAATTTCCGGAGAAAAATTAATGGATCTTAATAATTAAAATAAATTAAACCAAGATGCCCGACTTTCTCAAAAAAAACAAAACGATAATAATTGTTCTGACCATAATTGTCTTTGTCGGAATATTTCTTCGAACTTATGAATTTCATGACTGGCTTAGATTCAGCCGCGATCAAGTCAGGGACATAAAACTTATTGATGATGCGCTGGAAGGCAAAGATCATTTGCCATATCTGGGTCCTAACGCGGGCGTCACAAAATTCAGACTGGGTCCGATATACTATCAATTTTCCTATGTGTCGCAAAAGATATTCGGCAGCTATCCGGACAAAATGGCTTACCCGAGTGTTTTCTTTTCCATTATGGCTATTCCATTGCTTTTCTTTTTCCTGAAAGAATATTTCAGCGATAAAATTTCTCTGGCGCTCACCGCCATAATGAGTGTTTCTTATTTTCTTGTGATAAATTCCCGTTTTTCTTCCAATCCCAATCTTATTCCCTTTTTTATTCTTGTTTATCTGTATTCCCTGCTGAAGCTGATGAACCCGGACGAAAAAAGAACCTACCTTTGGGCTGTCCTTAACGGAATTGGCATAGGTGTCTGTATCCAGCTCCATACAACATTGCTCATCGCCCTGCCGCCGATATCTTTTTTGGTATTTATTTACATTTTACGGAAAAAAACCCCCAACATCTGGAAAATTTTCCTGATTATTCTAACTCTGGCATTAGCTCTAAATACAACCCAAATAATATCCGAACTTGATTCTGGCGGAAAAAATACCAAATATTTCATAAAAGGCTTTACTAACAGCTCCAGCTCCAGCAGTCATTTGGGACGGGCTACATTTCACATTAGCGCGTGCCAAATACTGGCTAATTCGCACACTATTTCTGCTTTTGGCAACGATGATCCATGCAAAGCCGTTTTTTACGCACCACAAGGCACCCAAGCGGAAAATTTCAAATATTACCTGGGCATGGCCCTGAGCGTTCTTTTTTCTCTGGTTGGATATTATTTGTTATTCAGATATTTTTTCCAGGAAAAAGACCAGCAAAAGAAAAATTTTCTGGGAATTGTTATTCTTTTCAACTTTTTTTCATTCATCATATTGATCCCTATCGCTAAAATCATGTTTGTTGGATATTTTATCAATCTCTACATGATCCCGCTGGTACTTTTGGGGCTTATTATTTTGGAGATGGAAAAAAGATTTTCTTCCAAAGGCAAGGGATTGGCCATAGCGATAATAACCATTCTTATCGTTCTTTGTTTGGCCAGGGACGCCAGAACAGCAGATAGCTATAGAAAAGGCTTGGAAAATAATTCTAAAAACAGCACGCTCTCCGAATCGGAAGCAATTTCTCAATTTATTTTGAAAAATTCTCCAAAAACATCTTCCAAGTCTCATCTCGGAGGCCAAAATGGCCTGGCGGAAAGATTTTTCCGGCCGGTTAACTATCTCACTAAAAAAGCTGGGATTGAAACCGCTCTTCTCAAAAAAGACGGCCTGGATGAAATCGACCCCGAGAATAGAGTTTTTTATCTGAAAGAGAATGAACCTGGGGAAATTCCTATAGGACAAAAAATATGGAATCTTGAAGTGGCAGCTGGAAAAAAACTTTCCGGGCTAACCATCCTTCTTCTAAAAAACTAACAACCTACTCGTATGAAAAAAATACTCCATAAGCTTCTCGCCTTTTTTAAAAAAAACAAAAAAATTATTATTCCGATAATTTTGTTGGCAATCGCCGGAGGGATATATTATAAGTTCATCTATCTTGCCAAGCCAGACATTGAAAATAAAAAATCTCTCAATGTAGCTATTGTCACCGACATTCATGTCGGACCGGAAAAAAAAGGTCATAGTGAATCAGCCGTAGTCTATCCAAAAGAATACAGAAATAACCTTAAACCTCTTATGGATTCCCGGCCAGATTTGATTATTACCCTGGGCGATAATGTTAATGATGACAATAAGTGCCATCCTTATGCCGATAATTTGATAAAGTTGCTCTCCCGATTCAACGTCCTCTGGGCTAAAGGCAACCACGATAAAGAATGTTTCAAAACATTTTCTGACGTCGATTATTATTATCATGATTACGATAAAGCCGGTTGGAGAATAGTGATGCTAGATCATGATATCGACATTGATCTAGACGAACTAAACTGGTTGAAAAATTCGCTAAAAACAGATAATAAAGTTCTGATTGTCACACATATTCCTTTCTTTTCTCCCAGCCGGGATGAAAACGCATTGCTTCCTCAATATACTGAAGCAGAAAAGGTAATTTCCGGCGCCGGCAACGTTAAATATGTTTTTATGGGGCATCTGCATAGCCGGCTTTGGGACAAAGTTTATAACGGCGTGCATTATTATATCCTTCCTTCGGTTTCCGGATCAGAATATCCGCAATATTTCATGAAACTAACTTTGAACTAGAAAAAATGCGGCATTTAAAAAAAATCTTCAAAACAGAATATGTGATTCTTGCTGCCATAATATTTACCGCTATATTTCTAAGATCATATCAGCATAAGGAATTTCTAAGCTTCCAGCTGGACCAATCCAGAGACGCGATAATTGTCGGAAATTTTGTTAGAGAAGGTTTTAGCAAAATACCGCTCTTAGGGCCGCATATATCAGGCAGCACTCTTCAGCTTGGTCCTGCCTATTATTATCTCTTATCTGCTTCCGCCTTTTTATTTGGAACCAATCCAAATTCTTTCGCCATTCCCGACTGGTTTTTTTCCGTCCTTTTTGTTGCTCTTCTTTATCCATTTTTTCGGCTTTATTTTTCAAAAATAACTTCTCTGGCCCTCACCGCCATAGCCGGCACTTCGCTTTTTTTAGTCATATATGGGCGTTTTGCCTGGAATCCCAACTCGCTTCCTTTTTTCACGCTACTCGCGCTTTTCGGACTTTTGAAAGCCGATTGGAAAAATATCGTTCATCCCGGCTGGTTTTATTTGGCTATTTTTAGCGCAGGAATAGCCACTCAATTGCATTATATTTATTTTTTCATAGCTCCAATTCTGATAATTATTTTCCTCATCATTTGGAAGCCAAAATTAAAATTTAAGCAATATTTTTTTGGATTTTTAATCATTCTAGCCCTTTATTTCCCCATGATCATCAGCGAGATAACAACAAAGGGTGACAATACTAAATTGCTTTTTAAAAACACAATGGAAAGAGTTCCCACCGCTGAAGACGACCACAACGTTGCTGACAAGACATTCTACGCTTTTCAAAAAATGGAGATAATCAATTGGCAAATGATAACCGCCGACGAACATGGCAGTTCCATGAAGTTGTCTAAAAAATTTCTTCCTGTTTGTAGCAAGCAATGCCGTAAAGATCTTCCCTTTCTCATTGCGCAAACTTTCATTTTTCTGGCGGGTATCGCCGCCAGTATTTTTTCTTATCTCCGCGAACAAGATAGGGATCGTAAAAAATTTATTTTCATGTCTTGGGCATGGGCTGGCTTGATGTTCATAATTTCTATTCCTATCATCTATAGGATGTCTCCTTACTATTATCTGGCAGCTGTTCCTCCAATTTTTGTGTTCTTAGGAATGATTTTTGAAAAAACAAAAATTTTTTTTGGTCGACATGCTAATTTGGCAGTCGTTCTCATGGCATCTGCTTTTATTTTTTTCAATGTAAAAAATGACATAACTTTTTTGCGCCAGCACAAAGCTTTGGCCAAAGACAATGTTGAAGATATGGTTGGACGCGTAATTTATGATGATATGAAGGTCACCCTGGAACAGATGGAAAGAGCAGTAGCCTATATCATAGAGAACAAAAAAACAAATTCTCCCGTGAGAGTCGTGGTTGATAATACTTTTGCCAGAGCTGTTTTTTATCTTCTTGAATATGAACACGGCATTCCGGCTTGTTACATAAAAACAAGCTCGTTTCATCTCTCGGGAAACGAAGATCATTTTTTCATCTACAGAAGAAGCATAAATGAAGAGATGCCGGAAGAGTTTAACAGCCAATTCACAATCAAAAACCAGCTTAAATTTGGAAATATTCTGGTAATAGACGCCAAAGCAAAAAATCCTGCCAGCGATCCGAAAGAAGCCAGCAGCTGTCACAAATTTTAGAAAAACAGCGATTATTATGGATATAAAAAGCATTGTGAAAAAAGCATCCAGCAAAATAATCCTCCATCCTTTTCTTGCGGCATTTTTTTTGGCTTCAGCGGCAATAACTGTCGGCAGCGGCTGGTTTTTTTCGGGCTATAATTATAAAACTATTTTTCATGGTTTATCTTTGATTGGACCCCAAACCATAACTATCGGCTTTGTCGCGGACATTCATGCCGGCAGCCAGGACTTGCGCACCCAGGGACTCGAAGACGAAAACATCCTATACCCGTCCAGATTCGAGGAAAATTTTAAGCCCGCTTTGGAAAAAATGGAAGATTGCGATCTGATAATTGCTCTCGGCGACAGCCTAAATAAACCCAGCAAAAAATATGCGAAAAAAATTAAAGATCTTACTAAAAAATATCCTATGGCCTGGGTCAAGGGCAACCATGAAGACGATGAGATATTCAAAGAATTTCAGCCGATTAACCATTATTATATAGATAAGGGAAAATGGAGATTTGTCATTTTGGATAACGGCAATATAGACCACTCCATTGATTACGCCAAAGAAGCATATATCCCGCGCGGATATATGGAACCGGAGCAGGTAGAATGGCTCAAAGAGGTTTTAAAAACCGATCGAAAAATAGCCGTAGCTATGCACGTGCCCATATTTGACCGATTTGATTTTGAGAAAGTTTACCCTGAATTGGAATATCTGAAAAAAATGTTCGAAGATAGCGGCAATGTTAAATATGTCCTGGCCGGACATTTTCATATTAATGAGTGGCATAAAAATATAAACGGGATCGAATACTATATCATCCCTTCTCTCTCCCAAAAAGGCAAAGAAGGATATTCCTTGACCCTGACTCTGCCAAACGACTGACGTATTTTCCTTATTTTGATTTATATATTACAATTAGAATATGATTAAACTTGGCGGAAAAACAATCATTGTTTCTGCGGATGATTTTGGCATTAGCCAGACAGCTAGCGCCAATATTTTGAAATTGGCCGAAGCAAAAAAGCTTGATCGAGTGGAAATAATGATCAGCAAAAATCTCTCGCCAGAGCATATTTCCCGCCTCCTGGCTTCAGGCGTAAAGCTGGATATCCACTTTCATCTTGCCAAAGATCGGCTGGATTTTTGGCAAAATAATCCCCGCGTCATCGAAAAGGGCGCTATAAAAAGAATATTTCTATTTCTTTATAATTTTCTTTTCGGCCACAACCGGCCGGCTGTTATTGCGCGGGAATGGGAACGTCAAATTCTGGATTTTAAAAATATGTTCGGGAAATCTCCTGACGGCGCAAGCTCGCATGAGCATATCCATTTTTTCCCGCCCTATTTCAAAAAATTCCTGAGGCTTTCTGAAAAATACGGCATAGGCTACATCCGTTTCGGCAAAGAAACATATCGCCACAAAAACAAAGTTTGCGCTATCCTAAACCTGTTAAAAAAGATGGACGGTTGGCAGTTTAGAAAATCATCAATGGCCACTTCTGACTATATGATCAGTTTTGACTGGAATCATGATCTGAATGCCTGCATCCAGGGCATTAACAACCATTCGGAAGTGGAGATCATCTTTCATCCGGAACTGGTTCCTGAATACAAAGTTCTTAAAAGCCTATGAACTTTTTTCAATCACAAATGGAAAAAGCCGGGAAAAATAAGTTGGCGCTCGCTATTTTCCTTATTATCTTTTTAATAGGGATTTTTTTGCGTTCTTATCATTTTTCCGACTGGCTCCATTTTGAAATTGATCAGACTTACGACACTCTTTTGGTCTCTCCCGCTGTGGAAAGCGGGATTTCCAACCTCCCTCTTCTCGGACCTACGGCCGGAGGCGGGCGATCGCTTCGGCTTGGCCCGGCTTTTTATTATATGGAATATCTGAGCGCCAAAATTTTCGGAAATAATCCCGCCGGGCATGCCATGCAAGTTCTAATTCTATCAATCCTTTCCCTTCCTCTTTTCTATTTTTTTTCAAAAAAATATTTTTCTGTTCCGATTTCACTCGGCATCTTTGCTATCTTTTCGGTTTCACTTTATTTGGTAACTTATTCCCGGTTTTCATGGAGTCCGAATGTCCTGCCTTTTTTGGCTTTGGCGGCATTCTACTGCCTCCTTCGCAGCGTTTTGAAAAATGAGCCGAAAAAAAACGCCTGGTTCCTGGCATCAGTTGCTCTCGCCGGAATAGCCTCGCAAATCCATTTTATTTCTTTTTTCAGCATTCCCCTGGTTTTTATTATTTTTCTGCTCATCAAACGGCCTTCATTTAATCTAAAAATTTGGGCCGCGGCTTTCACTGTTCTTCTTGTTCTTTATTCTCCTATGATCATAAGCGATATAAAAACCCACGGCCAAAATTTCAGCTATTTTCTTGAAAAATTGGGGCTTAAGGAAGCAGGCTTAAAGGAAAATAAGGAAGACGCGGGAAATTCAAAAAATTTGGGCGAAAAAATATTCCAGGACGCAAGATATAACGCGCTGGAATATTTTCTGGTCATAAGCGGCATAGATTCAATAAACGGAAAACGGCTCAAGGGATATGACGCCGGAATTCTCTGCAAAACCTGCTCCGACGATGCGCCGCTCCGGATCGCCAGTTTTCTTTTTTGGATATCGGGAATATCAGCGCTTGCCTTTCGCCTGACCCGGGAAAAAAATCAACAAAAAAAAGACTTTTTGACAATTTGCGCTTTGTGGCTCATCGCCACCTTCCTTTTTTTTCTTTTGATAACTTACGACGGCTTCTATATCTATCCCCGATTTTTTCTAATCTCCGCTCCGCTAGCAATGATATTTTTGGGGCTGATTCTGGAGTTTGTATTTTCCATAAAAAATCCTCTCCGTTATTTAATATTCTCGCTGATAATCCTGCTTCTTTTATTTTCCAATATCGGAAAAATTTTTGAAAATTTCAAGCAGCTGAAAAATTCGCCTTACGACAAAAAAGCGCGATTTGAAACTGAAGACGTTTTTCCCGACAATTCCAGAATAACACTCCAGCAAGAACTTATGATTTTGGGTTATATGGCCGAGAAATATGAGGATAACGGCTTTCCGGTTTATCTAAAAAGCATTCACGAGCTTGATCCGGTTTTTTGGTATTTCTTCGACAAAAAAAATATTCCCTATGATTATTTCAGCTATGATCCTGATATAGACAAGAATATTTATCGCAAAGGAAATTATTTCCTGATATCAAGCAGCCTTTCGAAAAAAGCCAAAGACACCAAAATGCTTGGAACTGCATTTGATATTGCGGAAAATAAAAATTTCGGCTCCCTTTATGTCCTCTATCTTTCCCCGAAACCGGAATTTATCACTTCAGAAGCTCAGGATCTTTCAAAAAAACAGCCTTCCGAACAGGCTGTCCAAATTTCACAAATTCTTACCTGGAAAAAATTGTCTTCAAGCACGCAAGCCCTAAAATAAACAATCGCTTATTTTTTGCTTTTTATATAAATCGGCAAAGCAAGAAAGCTAACCAGCATCTGCAAAAACCGGCTGATAATTGACGCCGCGACTGCCGCCCCGGAACTAATTCCGAAAAATCCAAAAAAAGTGATGTAGGCCCATTCTTTGAGTCCAATATTGTTCATTGTAATTGGCAAGGCTGAAACGATGCTAATTATGAAAATTACGGAGAGATAATCAAAAATTACGATTTCTACTCCCAGCCCCTGAAATAAAATGTAGTTTAAGAGCGCTATCCCGATTAGAGAAAACAAGATAGATATGAAAACTGCCCGGCTTATTACGCCGGTTTTATTATTGTAAGAATAAAGTTCCTGAAGAAAAATTGTAATTTTCTGGGGCATAATTTTGAAAACAAAATTCTTGAGCCAGCTTATTTCCCGAAGTTTTGCGATAATCAGATCCACAAAAAAAGAAAGGACGATTCCAGCGTTGGCCAAAAGAAGCCATTTATTGCCTATTACCGTTTTAATGTTTATAAGGCTGAAAATAAGCGCCAGAATCATTGCTCCCAAAAGCCCGGTAATTCTGTCCATAAGCACCGAGGAAGTCGCCTCAGCATATCTTTTTTCCGCTCCGGCGATCTGATAGGCCTTGTAAGCGTCTCCAGCTACAAAAGAAGGCATAAAATTATTAATGAAAGTTCCGGTCAAATACAGCTTGAAATATTCCCAAAGCGGCAATTTTATACCTTTGAACTCGGCCAGTATTTTCCAGCGGTAGGAGCAAATTACCATCCCGAGAACAAGAAAAATCAAATAAAGTCCGATCTGCCAGATTTCTATTTTTTTGAGATAAAACAAAAATTCCGGCCAGTCGGTTTTGACAACAACCCAATAAACAAAAAACAGGCTTATGACTATCTTGAAAAATATTTTTAGTATCTTTTTTTTCATTTTATATATGGCACTTGCTGTATTTATTACTTAAAAATAAATTTATTGTCATTCCCGCGAAAGCGGGAATCCAGTCCTGATAATTTAGACTTTTAACTGGATCCCGCATCAAGTGCGGGATGACAAATCATCAGTTGCTTTTTTATATAAATTATAATATTTCTTTGCCACATTTTCCCAACTCATGCTTTCTGCTCTTTTCCTGCTGTTTTCCCCCATTTTGCGGCGCAAATTTTCGTCCTTTATCAAAATTTCTATTTTATCCGCTATATCCTGGCTGTCTTTCATTTTTATAACAAATCCGTTTTCTCCATCTTTCACAATTTCCTCCGTTCCTCCGGTATCAGTTGCAATTATGGGAAGACCTGATGCCAGCGCTTCAAGCATCGCGTTGCTCATGCCTTCGTTGAGCGACGGCAGAACAAAAACCGATGCTTCCTGGTAATAGGGCGGGATTTCTTCATTGTTTATCCGGCCCAGAAATTCAGCTTTTTTCCCGATCTCCAATTTTCGAGACATCTTCTCGAGATTATTCTTTTCATCTCCCTCGCCTATCACTCTCAAAAATACATTCGGGTATTTCTGGGACAGCATGTGAACGGCTTCAATGAGGTAAATTATTCCTTTTCTGGCTGTCACCCGCGTTCCGCCCAGGGTTATTATGAATTTTTCCCTATTCGGTTCCCCTGGTTTGAATTTTTCCGTGTCGATTCCGTTGCAGATTATTTCTATCGGCTGCTTTGGATTTGATTTTAAAGCCAATTCTCGGAGCCCTTCCGAATTGGAAACCACCGCGCCGGATTTTTTCCAGATTAATTTGATAAGAGGCGCCAAAATTTTGTAAAGGAAAGAAAATCGTTCCGAATATCCGGGCACGTCCGCTCCGCGAAGAGAAATAACATAAGGAATTTTATATTTCCGTTTGAAAACCAGCGACAAAAAACCGCAAGGAACAGAAAAAAATGAATGGCTCAAATCATATTTATTTTGCTTTATCAGTTTTTTGGAATACCAATAGGCTTTCCAGGAATAAACTAAGAGGTCTTTTTCTGACTGGAAATGAAGATTTTTTCGATTTTTTCCGATCGGTAGCTTATGGATTATCACGCCACTTCCAATTTCCTCCATATGAAAATCTTCGTCATGCGAAGAAGTTACAAAATCCACTTCCAAACCGGAAATTTTGGAAAATTCCCGCAAAATACAAGAAGCGGCGTTCCCCGCTCCCCCGCCCAATGGCGGATATTCATAGTTTAAAAACAAAACCTTCATAATCCAATTGTTGCATAAAATAAGCCTAAAAACAAGCTTAATAAAAATATTTGGAGTTATTAAAAGCTCGCTTCGCGCGAGCTTTGTTTTTTTATTATATCTTTTTTAAGGAATTTTCAAATTCTGAGATCTTCCCTGCGTGAAGCTTCTGGTCTTTCATTTCGCTTGCGTTGAATCCGACTTGCGCAAAAGGGCCACTTCTAGTTATTTCTCTGAAAGATGGAACTACTTTCGAAACGTCCGTATTTCCAGAAGTTACAAATAAAGCATATTTTTTAATTTTCTCTTTATTTTTTTCAAGATATGTTCTCACGGCTGGAACCATATTCCGACCCCAAACCGGACTTCCTAAAATCACCAAGTCATAATCCTCCGGATTTTTTGTCATTTCTCCTATTTCCGTGCCGACTTTTTTCATAGAGTCCCGTCCGCTTCGAAACCAGTTGATCAGCCCTTTTCTGTTTTTTTTGTCTATTATTTCTTCAATTTCCGCTCCCAATTCTTGGGAAAGTTCCTCGGCGACTTTTTTTGTGTTTCCGGTTTTGGAATAGTAGACGATTAAAGTTTTATCCAGTTTCCCGCCGTAAGCTACCACGCCTTCTTCCGCGCTATCTTTATATCCGTCGATCACTTTACGAATTGGAATTTTATGAAGTTCAATTTTCATAAAAATTTATATTAATAAAAAGTATTTTAAAGGCACTTTGACAGCATTAAGCTCCTGCGAATATTCCAGCACATCATTGGAAATTATAATACTGTATTTTGGATTCACTTTTTGCGCTGTTTTGATAATTTGCTTATAATTTTTCTTACCCATTCCGACTTCCACAACTATTTTTTTGGTTCCGAGCGTCAAAATAAAATCAGCACCTTCATTAGCAACATCGTAAGTTATTGAAAACGCGCCAAATTTAGGAATCAATCTATTAAAATACATTCCCACTACATCCTCCAAGAGATTACCCTGATAAATTTCAAAAATTGACATGCTTTCTTTTGAGGCTAAATAGGAAAATCGAAACGACGGTGTAGCAAAAAGATATTTAGATGGTTTTTTAACTTGCTTGAAATGCGCGCCATGCGGAGAAATTCGAGAAAGAATGCCAGAACTTTCTAATGATCTTAGAGCCAAACGCAAGGTATCTGGTTTCATTTCCAATGTTTCACTCAACTTTGTCATACTCACGCCCAGAGTATCGGATATGAGGTAAAGAATCTTATCAATACGGTTTAGTGTTTCTATTTCGAATTTATAGAATTGCGGTATGTCAGCATAAATTACTTTATTAATAATTTGAGAAACAAAATTCAAGGCCAATACGTCATTTTCTAATCGAAGTGTAAAGGGAAAAGTTCCTAATTTTATATAATTTTGTATTTCAAACTTATTAATGTCCAACCAGTATTTTTTTACTCTCTCTGTTTCGGCGTTTAGTTTTTTAAATACTTCTTTGGCATTCTCAGATTGCAAAAGTACGTTTTTAGCATTCTGACCAAACCCCTTCAAAGGAAATTTTTGATGTTTAAAAAGCATATATTCAGAAAAACAAATCGGAAAAACATCCACAAAAGAAACTCTCCTGGCTACATCAGCATTGATTTGTTCACGAAGCAGAAGCGCCGCTGAACCGCTGCAGAAAATCATCACATTTTTTGATCTGTCATAAGTCGTTTTCAAAAACATAGCCCATTTTTCGTCGTAATGAATTTCATCCAAAAAAAGAATTAGAGGATTTTTTCTTTCTTCCAGATGCTTTCCTGTCAATTCTTCATAATTCTCCATAATCTGCCATAGATCAACATTAAATCTCTTAGCTATCTCATCAATGGAAAGATATAGCTTTTCCGAATTTTCATTTGAAATGGAAAAAAACAGCTGGGCTAAAAGAGTTGTTTTTCCTGTTCCGCGCAGCCCAGGCATCACAATGATTCTGGGGTCGTTTTTTTTAGCTAAAAAATTTTTTAGATGTTTTTGCAAAACTAAAAATACACTCCTCCTGAAAAGATTTCTTCCATGCGAATCCTTCAGTAATCCGCTTAATTTAGCGGGAGATTGGGTGATTTGTGTTTGGAGGTATTCTTGTAATTCCCTATTTTTCATGTCTCTATACTAGCATAAGGGTATACAAAAAGTCAATTGTATACCATTTAAATGGTATAGTAAATAATTTTGCTCTCTTTTTGGCTTATACTAAGCATAATTCTATGCATTTTCTTATGGAAAATCTAGTTATTGAAAAATAACAAATGACATTTTAGCGTGAATTTTGTCAATTTTTATCACAAACTCACGCCTACTTTGGCGACAACTACTTTCCGAATTGGAATTTTATGCAGTTCAATTTTCATATTGGTTATATTTTCTATGTTTAATAATTATTTGCACCATTAGTTTAAGTCAGAGACTTTAACTAACGCAGAGTTTATAAATTTCATTCCGAACAATTTCCCAATTAATATTTTTAGTATCCATAGCTGATAAAACAATATCCGCCTCTGCGTAATTTGCAGAGATTCTTTCTCCTGAAGGATCTATAACACCTATTAAGTTTTTAGTTTTATACATATATTTTTCCTGGTTTTCTTTAGAGGCTTCTTGCTTTATTTCATTAAAAAAATCATAAGTTGTTTTAATAATGTCATAAACGAAATTGCTTAAATTTAAGTGATATCCGTTAGTTTTTATTTCTTTTAAATGAAGCTCGGGATTTTTATGTGTAAAAGAATATCCCGATAAATAAGCTTTTTTCATGGCTTCTGCATAACCATAAGTGTGAACTAACGCGCATCTTATGGCATATAATTTTTCAGGATCATATCCTTTCAAGTGATTTTTAATAAAATTTTTATAACTCTCGCTATCTTTTTCATCGTAATTGTTTTTTGATAATTCTGATAAATATCCAATCAAACAAAAACACTGAATGAATGCTCCAACAAATGCTTTGCCTCTTATAGTACGTAAAATTTCTCCTATAATATAACCAAAAAACTTCATCTCGACTTTTTCTGTTTGTTCAATATAATTATTCATAAATTATTTTCTACTGTTGTTTCAATTTTTCCGAAACGACTATTTTTTCACTTTCTTATTTTTAATTAAAATGCGATTGTATATTTTTCTGCCTTGAATAATGGTAAAACATTCATAACCAATCCATCTAGCAGAATTAGAAATACCTAGTATTTCAAATTGCCCAGGATTATATTTATCAACAAAGGTTATTGGCACGCCCATTACGCCATTATAATCTGTCGGTATGTCGGCTATTTTATCAACATTTATAATATTGTAGTTATCATATTTTAGGAACTCTTCTGGTGTATATTTTTTATACAGAGTCAGTTCTTCGTGGCGTTTTGTTGTATCTAGGTTTGTAAACCACATAATGCGTCCCATGCTGAAATATTTCACGCCGTTTACAATTTTTTTCTTGATTCTGTTGGAATATCGTAATCATCAGGCACTTGAAACCATTTTGTACCGCCGTTATCATAACCATGCCATAATTTATTATCTTTAATAAAACCAAAAGTTTCTTTATAAGTTACAGCATTCTGGTCACCCAGAATCAAAAACTTTTTTCCGTGTTCTACAAGCTGTGCGACATATTCCCGAAACAATGAAAACGGTGGGTTGGTGACGACAATATCCGCAAATTTTAAAAGTTCAATACATTCCGGACTTCGAAAATCGCCGTTGCCTTTGAGCGCAGTCAATTCATTATGTTTATTAGCAGTTAGCTGCTCGGCAATATCCTTAAGATCAAATGCGCCATTCGCATCTTCATCGCGTACCTCGCTAATTTCTATCTTCCAAGCATGCTTATCGCCCTTAGTGGCACTTTTCGATTTTGAAGATTGTTTTTTTGGCGCTTCCATTCCGGGCAAAGCCAACTGGGTACAAATAATTGGTGACGGCAAAAAACTAGTTGCAATCAGCTTTTTCAGTTTGAGCGCGTTGAAATTAGTGGCAAAATATTTGAAAAAATTGCTCTCATACGGATCGTCGCAATTGCAATAAACCACTTTGCCCCAAAACTGGCCTTTGTAGTGCATGAGCTCCTTTTCAATGTCTGCCATCTGAGTATAAAACTCGTCTTTCTTGGCAAGACTGGCTTTATGCAAGTTTCGATTTGATGACTTTTTCTCCATAAATTTATTTTACCCCCCCAATCCTTTATCTATTCAAATACGTCACCGTCAATTGCAAAACCGTTGCAAAGCACACCCAGAGAAGATACGGGATTTGGATATAGGTTATCCAGCGCGCGTGCGGAAAGATGGCCAGCATCGCCCAGATGAGAGTGGCAAGAACCAAAAGGATATCGAGTGCAGCCAGATAATTATTTTTGAGGCCGAACTGGACCCATGTAAAAGAAAAATTGAAAATGAGATTAAGGATGAAAGGCAAAGCGATTATGGCTGGAATTTTTTTCTGGATAGCCATCAGAAAAACTTTGCCAAAAGAGATGGCAATGAGGATATAGAGAAAAGTCCAAACCGGGCCGAAAAGCCAGGATGGCGGCGCCCAGGACGGTTTTATCAGCTTTTGATACCAAGCGATAGTTTCCATGCTTAAATTCTACGCTAAAGGAGGGTTTTTTGCAAAAAAACAAAGCTTTTCCGAGACGTACATGTTATATCTTGCTCTCATCCGCCATATGGGGAATGAGTTTTATAAATGGCGAACTGAGAATGCTCACAAAAAACTTCACAGCGATATTGGCAATTATTATCTCAAAAACCACATCGAGAGGAAGCGCGCCCAAAAAAGCAATCGCTGAAAAAATCAGGCTGTCAAAAATCAGGGCGACGGTATTGGAAGCCACCACAGCTTTCATGTCCCCCAAAAGCCGGTAAAGCGCGCTGAAAACTTCGGTGTCGATGAGTTCGGAAATGACTTGCGCAATGATGCTCCCGGCAGTTATTCTCCAGACCGGAATAAGGATGGCTTCATAGGCTTCCTGATAGCCCCAGGACGGATCAGAAGGCATCTTCCCGATTATCCAGAAAAGCCCGACCATGGCAACATTTATGGCTGCCGCCAAAATGACAGCCATGCGCGATTCTTTTTTTCCGACCGTCTTGTGGACAAAATCGCGCAGAGTGAAAGTCAGCGGATAGATTATCGTTCCCCCATCCACCGCCAGATGGAAAAAGGGCAGGACAGTGATTTTTGAGGACAGGATGTTGGCTATTATCTGGAAAGATACGTAGCACGAAGCGCTGATGATGGCATAACGCGATATATTTCGTTTAGTCATAAATTCTTAAATATTTCATTTTCATATTTTCCGGCTTGTGTTTTAAAATGGCTTTTTCAAATTCAAGAGCAAGAGGTTTTTGCATTTACAATAAATTAATCTTTTTAGATATCTGATCAATAAGCTTTAAAGCTTTCGGATTTTTCTTAATTTCATCTCTATGGAGCGCTTGGAAATAATATTTTCCGATTGTTTTGAGGCCATAGCCTTCGGAAAAATATCTGAGTGCCTGGTCGGCCACTCGCTTTGAATTTTTGATTTTTCCCCCGCCTGTGACAATCGCAATCAGTTTTTTGCTTTTGAGTTTTCCTGTATCATAAAGCGGATTGGTCCGGTCAATGAAATCTTTCAGAAGCCCTGGGACATTGTCAAAGTAGTTGGGTGTCCCGATGACAATTAGGTTGGCTTTTGGTAATTTTTCATAGAATTTTTGCATATCGTCAGAAATAGAGCATTTTTTGTGCGTTTCACAATGTAAACATCCGGCGCAGTGTTTGATATCTAGTTTTCGAAGCAAAACCAATTCCTTCTGGCCTTTGGTCTCTTTATAAATTCTATTCAAAATAAACTCCGTATTTCCGCTTCGCGGACTTCCGGAAATGAAAAGTGTGTTCATGTTTTATCTTTTTATGCTATGCGTTCCTTTCTCTGCCATTTCTTTGGCAAACGCGCCAATTCCGATTTCTTTGACGCGCAAGATGCAGGCTTTCCGGTTAGACCGGAAAATGAAGCCGAAGAGTTTGGAGAAGAAATTATTGAAATCTTTGCATTCCATAACATCAGCATATTTCTGGCACTCGGCGCAGGTTTTGTAATTGTTTGCCAGGCAGCATTTTCGGATGCCGCACCATGCCGCTTTTTCGTTTTTTTGGCAACCGGGACATTTTTCTGACAAGTACCTTTTGCAAGCTCCACAATAGAGTCCGCAATAAGCCACAAGATCCGGATTGGTTTCGATTGGTTTCATATATTTTTGTTAATTTTTTTACGCTTTTCCCCTATTCCTAAAATAATTCACCAACAAAACAGCCAGAAGCGCCACATTTATCCACGGCCAATACCAGAGCGTGAATTTAACGATCCATTTGAGGTTGTAGATATCAAAAATCCTTGAATCAACATTCAAGTACAAAGAAAGATATCCTAAGAGTGATAATAAAAAAATTGACAACAGCTTTTTTTTAGTTTTAATGTATACAACCAATGAAATAACTACTGAAAAAACAAGCATCCATAAGATTATTTGCACTGCCCTACTGGGATCTGACCAAAACATATTTTTGTTTTTTACACTTTCTCTTAAATTCTAAGAAAAAGAGTTTTTAGTTAAAAATTATATTTCAAAAAATTGAAATCTTCGATTAGCAATTTTCCAGCTTCCGGATCAATATTATTTCTCAAATTCGGATCAGATCTTACCTCGACATAGAATGACAGCCAATCAAGATGAAAATTAATTTGCTTTTCCAAGTTTACAATTAGCATTTCTTTGGTTCTGTTTTTTATAAATTTGTTTTTTTCAAGCAGCACCATCATTTCTTGAAGCTGTTTGATAATTTCAATATTGGCTGTCAAAACAACTTTATCCTGTTTTTCTATCATTTTCAACTTGTGATAGTAAGCCAGATTGTCAATCATGGCATCAACTGACGTTTTCGTTTTGAAGCTAACCTCTTTTTGCCCGATGTTTCCGGCTTCATCTTTGGCAATTATTCTTATCCTATGCTCCCCGAGATTAAGAAAAGCTAGGTCAATATTTTCACTTTGTAGCTTATTTTCATCCAGATATATTTCTTTTTCTATTTTGTCCCGGGGCGATTTATTGTCGCTGATTTCATAAATTATCGGAACAGTTCCAGTGTTCAGATAGGCTTTGTTTTCTTCAGGAGAAATTATGCTGATTTCCGGAGGAATTTTGTCTGATCCCACTATTATTTCATCTTCTGTTATTCTTAGATTTTTGCTTTCTTCTTGATTAGGAGTGGCTGTTCCGGAAATAGTCGCCGTGATTTCCCGCGCTTCATTTGCATCTTCATTTTCCGTTATTCTGGCTATCTCAATTTTGTATTCTCCTTCTCCGGTGCCTTGGGTGATAATTTTGAAATCTTTTTCGTCTGATCCGAAAATAGGAATAGTCAGAAATTCGTTTTCAGTTTCCGATCCGGTATAAAAAGCGCCAGGAAGCACTTCCGATTCCGGTTTTCCCAAAATATTTTTTCCCGCCCATCCGTCGGGAGTGATCACCTGGATATCCACCGGAGAAAATACTCCGAAAGTGATTATATCAACAGTCCGATCAAAAGTGCTGACGTATTCACATTCTTCTTTCCCGATAAGTTTCTTGATTGCATCACATTGGACTTTTGTCGGCAAATCTCCGTGGATTGAATTAATCTCAATTTTTTCTCCAATATCAATTCCTGTAGAGCTTTTCAGAGGAACGGTTTGATCCCCTGCGCCATATTCTATCCCTCTGTCAGTACTGCTGTCATAAAAATTTTCCGGTATTCCATGCTGCCAACTATCTTCTTCGGAACTATCAACTAGCCTAAATCCGCTAATAGTTTTTTCTACTCCGGTTAAATTTCCAACAATATTAATAAAATCAACATTATTTAATTCATTCGCATTATCTTCAGCATTTAATGTTTCCAAAAACATATTGCCCGGATAATTATCCGGATAATTTCTCATTTCTCCGCTGGATGCTTCCTTGAGATAGCTATAATCCGGAAGCAATTGCCTGACTGATTCCACTTCTTCCCTGATATATTTTCCCAAATCAAGATATCCTGAATGAAGCGCTTCCAATTGAAACATTTTTTTGGCTATTTTATCAAAAGCATCTTCAAATCCCTCTCCTGCTTCCCATTTTAAATATGCTTCTGGCGCTCCTTTATGCGGTGTTCCGAGAGTTATCAACTGATTAATGTCATTTTCATAATCATCGCTTTCAATATACTGTCTTGCCACCAATCCGCCCATGGAATGAGCCACAATATCCACCGCCGGAAGGCCGGTTTTTTCCTTGATTTCATTTATTTTTTCCTTGAGTTTCTGAGCCGTTTCCACATTGCTGCTCCGCCATTCATAAGGAAATTCAAAAAGATTTTTTCCTTTTTCATATCCGTTTTCTTCAAAGGAAGCGACCAGATTGTCATAAGTATGCATTATCGGATCCAAATGCCATCCCAACACGTCCTTTTGCGATCCTGTGATCCCCGGGATAATCACCACCGGATCGAAAAAATCCTCGGAAACAAACCAGGGCTTTATATTAATGAGCCCGAACAGCTTATCATGGTACGCAATGCATCCATATTCCTCGCTACAATATTGCACTATCTTTGAAGTGTTTTCTCCCCACCAGTTATACCGGAAATCCGGAGCCAGAGTTTCTCCGCCCAGTTCGTAATAGCTCACCGCGTCAATCTGGTTGCCATAAAATTTAGAACGATTGACTTTCTTTTCATTGGAGTCATTTTCCGCCATCACTATCCCAATCACATTGTCATGGATACTGCATTCTTCCATATTAAGTTTGGTTTTTTTTGTTATGACAGCTCCCAATACGTTATTATTGCCGCTTATATCGGTATTTTTCATCAGTATCTCGTTTATCTGGCCATCTTCATCATCCAAATCTGAAATAATCGAAAATCCGCTGTCACTTTCTTCTCCGGATGATTTAATGATAACCGGTTTTTCTTTGGTTCCGCTGGTGATAAATTTCCCTTCAACATTGATTATTGAGTCCTTGAGGGTAATTGTCACGCCCGCTTTGATTTCCAGCTGGGCTCCCGATTCAATCGTAATTATTTTATGGTCAAAAGCCTTATTTCCATTCCATTCTTCATTTCCGCCGATTATGATTTCATCGCTGCCATCTGATTCGCTTTCAATGCTTGAAACCGCCATTGCGCCAAGGCTTTCTTTTTTTGTCTTATCATCGCTTTTTTCCTCAAAGCCAAAAAGCTCCCGGGGATTGGGAAGTTGGCCTTTTTCACAAAGAGTTTTAAAGCTATCTTTATATTTCGACTCGCAAATATCGGGAATATTTTGGGAAGCTTGAACAAAATTGGAGAAAAAAACGAAAAATAAAAACAAGAAAAAATTTAGAAGAAGCATTTTTTTGCTTAAAACTGCTTTTTTCATTTTTTTCAATGTTTAAAAACAAAAATTTCAATTTCTCCCCACCCCGAAATATTGGAAACCTTTTCCTCTCAAAACTTCCGGCTCGTAGACATTCCTAAGGTCGATAAATATTTTCCCTTTCATAGTTTCAGCCAAGCGATCAAGATCAAGCGCCCTATATTCGTTCCATTCCGTCATAAGGATGACTGCGTCGGCGTCTTTGCAGGCGCTGTAAGCATCATCCGCATATTCAACTTCCGGCATCATTTTTTCGGCTTCAGCCATTCCATGCGGATCATGCGCGCGAACATGGGCGCCTTTGTCAACAAGCGCCGGAAGAATAGCCACTGACTGGGCTTCTCGCATATCGTCAGTTTCCGGTTTGAAAGTGAGTCCGAGACACGCGATTGTTTTTCCTGCTTCGCTGCCGCCCAGCGCTTCTCTGATTTTTTTCACCATCCGCGCTTTTTGGGCGGAATTTATCTCAATGGCCGACTCGACGAGGCGAAGACCTGCACCGTGCTCCTGAGCGGTTTTGGAAAGAGCCAGAGTGTCCTTGGGAAAGCACGAGCCGCCATATCCCGGCCCGGCGTGCAAAAATTTCGATCCGATGCGATTATCCAGCCCCATGCCTTTGGCCAAATCTACAATATCGGCGCCGACTTTTTCGCAAAGATTGGCCATATCATTTATATAGCTTATTTTAACCGCCAGAAACGCATTTGAGGCGTACTTGATCAACTCCGCTGTTTCCAAATTGGTCACCACCATAGGCGTTTCAATCAGATACAAGGGCTTGTATATATTTCTCAAGACTTCTTCAGCTTTTTTGCTTTCCACTCCGACTACCACCCGATCCGGCTTCATAAAGTCGGAAATTGCCGCTCCTTCGCGAAGAAATTCAGGGTTCGATGCCATGTCAAAATCAGCCTTGGGATTTGCCTCTTTTATGATCCTCTTGACCTGGCGGGCTGTTCCGACCGGAACAGTGCTTTTATCTACAATTACCGTATATCCGTTCAAATGGCCGGCCAATTCTTTGGCTGCCGCGTAAACATAGCTAAGATCGGCATAGCCATCTCCGCGCCTTGAAGTCGGCGTTCCGACCGCGATGAAAACTGCATCCGCGTCTTTTATGGCAAAGGCCATGTCCAAGGTAAAAATAAGCCTATCAGCCTCCACATTGCTTTTAACCAATTCATCCAGTCCCGGTTCATAAATCGGGATCTGGCCATTTTTTAGGGCTTCGATTTTTTTCTCGTCTTTGTCAACGCAGACCACATTGTGTCCAAACTCGGAAAAACAAGTCCCGCTGACGAGTCCGACATAGCCGGTGCCAATAATTGCAATTTTCATAAAATAAATTATCCCCTTCTCCCTTAGGGAGAAGGTGGTCCCGCCCTGGCGGGACCGGATGATGGAAAAATTTATGTTTTATCCCTCTCCTGCCCTTTGGGCACCCGCTTCGACTCGATAAGATGTCTCGTCGAATCGAGGCGAGTCCTCTCCCTAAGGGAGAGGAGGTAAAAAAATTAGTTAGTTACTGCTCTATCACCTCTTTGACCGAATAATTCATCTGCTTTCTTTCTTTGTAATAATTCTTAATGAGAATATCAGCAAGGAGTCCGAAAATAAAAAGCTGGATGCCGATCACAACCAAAAACACGCCCATCATCGGCCAGATTTTTTCAGAAAGCGACGCGTTGAAAAATATTTTTTCTACTGCCATCCAGACAAGAATAGCCGACCCCAGAATAAAGATTAATATTCCCGATCCGCCAAAAAGATGAAGCGGCCGGTTTGCATACTTCCGCCAGAACCAGATGGAAATCATATCGACAAATCCCTTGATTCCCCTCTTCCAGTTATATTTGGTTTTTCCATGAATTCGCGGATGATGGCTGACTACCACTTCTCCAACTTTGTAGCCTTCCAGTTCCAAAATAGCCGGTATAAAACGGTGCATTTCTCCGAAAAGATCTATGTCCTGAAAGCACCCTCTTTTATAAGCCTTGAGGCTGCAGCCGCTGTCATGAATATTGTCCTGAATAAGAACCTTTCGAAGCAAATTAGCTGTTCGTGAAAACACTTTTTTCATGATCGGATCTTTTCTTTTGGCCCGCCAGCCGGAAACTACGTCATAGCCTTTTTCCATTTCCGAAAGCAATAATTTTATGTCCGCCGGATCGTTCTGAAGATCGCCGTCCATGGTAATGATGATTTCTCCCCGGGCTTCCTTGATTCCGGCGTCAAAAGCGGCTGTCTGGCCGAAATTTTTGCGAAATTTTATCAGCTTCAAAGGAGAAAGCCCCCGGCAGTCTTCCGCGGTTTTGTCTTTCGATCCGTCATCGACAAAAATTATTTCAAAACTTTTTTCCAGCTGGCGGCACGCTTCCGCTATTCTTTTGTGGAGCTCTCTCACATTCCCCTCTTCGTTATATAGCGGAACAACGACTGACAAATAAGGTTTCTCATTCATAGATTTTATCGTTAAAATTATTGGTTGAATTCGCAAATTCAGACCGATCTTTTCTCACTTCATAAATTCCCATCATAACTGCCATAATGAGAAAATAGTAGGCGAAAATGGCCAGCTGGTCAGCAATTATTTTTTTCCCGCCGATAAGAAACAGCGGCGTTAGGATTAAAAAGCAAATTGCCCCAAAAGCCAGATATCGGCTCGAAATCGGATTGAGAATTATCCAAATAAACAAGGAAAAAAGGGCAATTTCATATATTTTCCAATGCAAGAAAAATCCCATAGCAAAGACAATAACCACAAAGGCGCCGTCTATAACCGGCTTGCTAAACAGTTTTTTTAGCAATTTTCTTTCTGCCATAATAATATACTACCAAATAAACCAATAAAAATAAAGCTGTTGCTGCGCTTATCCATAAACCTCTCGCCATCAATCGAGTCGGGTAATATTCAATCAGAATATGATCAGCACCGCTGCTTTTCGCATCTTCATGCACAATCCATCCATTGGCATACCCCCTGGCTAAAATATGCTCCCCTATTTCTTTTTCTCTGCCATCTTTCGAGATAAAATAAGCCTTCCAATTTGAATCGAATTTTTCCGCCAAAATCAGCACGCCGTTTTGGAAATTATCCTTGGAAATTTTTACTTCAAATTTCTTAGGATTTAGTTCCTCAAACCCTGGCGCCTGGGAATTATTTTTTATCTTATCCAATTCTCCGCCGATCCTCGATAAATCAGATTCTATCGATACATTTTCGTTCTGCCATGATATATATGGAATGATATAATCCTTTTTTATTTCATATAAGGTAAAATAATCATTGTCTTCCAGATTTTCTATCAGCCCCTGCCGTTCCAGTTTTTTCATTTTCTCCTGCGAATTTAAGACAGAATCTTCAGGCGAATCTTTGTGATAAATTATATATTTTGCATCCATCATGCCCAAAAGTTTTATAAGCCACTGATTGTCGGAAAGATTATCTTCATTAAAAGTCCGGGCAAAATTCCAATCGGAAAAATAACTAGCGTTCGCCGGCAAGAGAGTCTTGCTATACAAGTGTCGCGTTATGTCTGCTCCATACATTTTCCATTTTGGAAAATTAGAAATGCCTGACCCGTCGCTGGAAGTATAAGGAAGCGTGGCGATAAAAGCTTTTTCGCCGCCGCTGTTTATCTTTCCGCGTATTCCATAATATTCTTTGGGAATTTTCACCAAAAAACTCAACTTTGATTTTCTGAAATCCTTGTTTTGGGGGCTGGCTCCGGAAAAACGATAGCTCATATTTTGCTGGATTTTTCCCAAATAAAAAGGCAGAGGCAGAAGCAGGATGACGACCATCAAAATTTCCAGCCATTTCTTATTTTTAAACTGAGCTAGAATAATAAGCAGCATCGAAGCCAGAATAAAAGGAAAGTAGATGGCCACCTTATCGAATCCGCGCAATGTTTCCATGCCCCAGACGCGAAAAATATAATAGTTAACTATTTCAAAAGGCGGAACGACCCTCGCGATAAGCAGTATTGCGACTGCCGATACCGCGCCAAGAGCCAAAAAATATTTTTTATGCTCTTTTTCAAAGGATTTTAGAAAAAATAATCCGCCAAAAACAACAAGCGCAGGAAGAAATGACAGAGCCAGAATTATTTTTTTCAAAAAATACAATTTTTCATAAGGAAAATTTTCAGGAAAATAATCTCCGGAAAAGTTAACCATGCTTATTGTATTTAATATCGGGCTGGCAGTATGGCGGATAGTGTATCCAAATTCCAAAACGCTGCTATTTTGCAGCTCTGCTACTCCGCTTCTCATCTGGGGAATAATAGGCAAAAGCCAAAAAGCGTTTATCAAAGCGGAAAGCGCCCCGATAAGAGCAATTTTTGCCAAAAGCGATTTCTTAACGGCAACTAAACCTGAAATAGACAGGGCTATAAAAATCAACAGCAGAAAAATAGAAAGGGAAAGAACAAAAGCCGGATTGCCAAAGCCAGATGAGCTCAAAAGAAGCACAAAGACAAAAAAAATTCCATATACAATTTTTTCGGTTTTTAAAAATTTTATGAAAAGTCCGACTAGCGCCGGAACAAAAATGTAGAGCGTCGGATAGTGCGAAAAGCTTAGATTGCCGGAAAAAAGAAAGAGGGTGTATAAATTTAGGGAATAAAAAAGAGACACCAGCGTCCTGATTTTATCTGCCGCTGCAAAAACAATCCTTGAAAAAAAGCCGAAAGAAACATATGATCCGATCAGGAAAATCCCCAGATACCAGGAAAGCTGGGCGGTATCGCTAACACCCAAAATATCCAGCAGATAAAAAATTCCGTAGTATAAAACCGCTTTGCCGCTCCATTCATAAAAAAGGATGCGGAGATTATTTTTCGCCTCGATAAGTTGAGAGGTGTCCCCTCCGGAAAATACATATCCCCTGGGAAAAGCGTTGATAACCAAGACAAAAGACAAGACTAAAAAACCCAAAAGATAAAATTTATTTTTCCTAAAATATTTTCCTATTGCTGCTGCCATAAGTTATCTCATCAAAAGTTCCGCTTCCACTCGAAAGTTTCTTAAGCCATATTTCTCCCCATCCTCATTATTTTCTACTTTTGGAGCTATCTTCACATAAAATTCGCTCCTTGTTTGATCTGTATTCCATTCATAATCAAAATATTGAAGTTCTTCGCTTTGGCGGCCGGATTCATTTGAAAAATTGCTTGGGATTTCTTCCCAATTATTGCCGTCATAAGAATATGAAACAGCCGCATGGCTCCAATCGAAATCTGCTTGCCTTCCGGCTATTTTCACTTTTTTGAAAGGAAAAATGGTATAAAATTTATATATTATGCCCGATTCCATGCCCGATTCCGTCAAACCATAAAGAGCCTCCTTGTCTTCATCATATTTAATACTGGAAGAATATTCATATAAATCAGCCGCGTCATAAATGCCTCCTGCCGGTTTATAGGTATAAAATCCTTTCGGTTTTCCTATATCTTCAATAATTTCTCCACCGAGAATCTTTTTGCCTTGATATTCGCTAAAATTCAACTGATGGGTTATGAAATATAAGCTGCCGACTGCAGAATATGTTTTTCCCTTGGTTTTGACTGCTAGAGTTCCATCTGCATATTTCCCTTTGTCTTTGGTTCCCCTAAGTTTCAGGTAATTGAACTTATCCACTGACACATTATTGTTGTTTATGCCTATAAAATAATACTTTTCTTTATCAAGTTTGGCAAAAATGGGAAATCTGAATTTTCCGTCCTCTTGCCTGTATTTTTCAATGTTTTCCACCGTAAAATCTACACTGGCCATAACATTGCTGGTTATTTCGGGAACTCCACCGTCAAATTCAGCCTCTCTGAGTTCAAATTTATATTTTTTTCCTCCATTATTGTCCTGTTTTACTATGTCAATATCAAGCGTAACACTGGCAACATAATCCGCTTGCGGTTTGAATATCTGGCCGAGAATAATATTTTGGTCTTTTAGCTGATTGAACGCGTAAGAATTATCTTTTTGCAATTGGTCAACGCTGTCAAAATTGATTTCTCCCCTTATAGTCGGCTTTAAACCAGAAAGCTCCTGCTCATTTTTTATCTCCAATTTAGAAATCTGAATGCTTTCGATGTTAACGTCTGCTCCGTCATTTGCATCCTTTTTTTCAAAAAGAATGTCTGAATAATTTCCTTCAGACAAAAAAATAATCTCCTGAGGAATATTTTTAGACGATTCGTTCAGCTCCAGTGTTTTCACTTCCCTATCCTTGTCGGAAGGATTGGTAATTTTCACCGCCAGTTTTGTATCCCTGTTGGCTCTCGTCAAAAATGTCAGGCGATAATACCGTCCGAAATCAGGTTTTAAAATATCATTAACATAATAAGACGCGTTTTTTCCAGTCAGCTCAGGGCTTTCCAAAATAGCCTGGCAATTTCCGCTTTCACATGATTCTGAAGTGATAATTTCGGCTGGAAATCTTTGACTAATAAAAAAAATACCCGCCATAAGAAAAATAGCTATGAGATATCGGCTATTTACTCTAAGAAATTTTGCAAGTACGCGTAATTTATCCATATGTTTGTTAAATTTATCGTCTTATCGTCTTTTATAATTATACAATAAATAAATTAATGAAGCCAAAAGGGTTCCTGTCGAGATGAAAAGTCCAATATAGAATAATCGCTGCGGCCAAAATTCTGCAACAATTTCAAAATCATATGTACCGTCCGGATTTTTTGTGCAAAAATTATTGTTTTTACACAAATTTTCCGGATTTATCGCCCAGCTATTGGCATACCCATTGACCATCAGATGGTTTTCATTATCATCAATCGGCTTTTTAAACCAGGTTTCAGTCAGATTTCCATCTGGCAAATTGTCATTCTGGATTGTCCCCTGGAAGTTTTTGGAAACAAAATCAATTTTGTATTTTTCCGTATAATCTTTTTTTTCTTTCATATTTTCCCATTTTTTATGAACAATTGTTTTTTCTTTTCTGTCTCCTAGCGTAGTAACCCATCCATTTTTAACATATTGGATCAATTCGTTTTTGCTTGCCTGGTCTCCCTCATTATTGTCAAGTATTTTGTAACCAATTTGGTCATTGGAAATTGGAAATTGGAAATTATTTGGCTTTGCCAAATACATTCTCCATCCGTCGTGAAAACTTTCCGAAAAAACCAGCGGAAAAACTCCGCTCGCTCCATGAACGCGGATCCGGTATTTTGTCGGATTTATTTTCTTAATCTCCAAAACCGGGCTATTTTCATTTTTTTCCTTCAAATTATTCAAAGCGCGCGCTCTTTCTTCATTTTGCTTTTCAAAAAATACAGCCGAACTGATGTCATAATTTTCTTGTTCAAAAATTCTCGTCAGTTCGTCAGTTGTCCTTTTGGAAATTATGGAATTTTTGGGAACATAGAAATGGGGAAGGAAATATTTGCCGCCAATGGAATATAAGCTAAGATCGCCAAATTTTCTCAGCAGGTCAATATCACCATTGTTGTTAAGAGCATCCTCGATAGACTTTATGTTTATTTTTTTCTTTTTTAAATATTCATTTTGCAAATCATTCCTTAGTAAAAAATATTTCATATTTCTAAAACCAGTCATCATAAAAACATCTTGTCGATTATCCTTTATCAACAATTCTAAAATTTTTTCGTTCAATATTTCTTCCTGATTTTTTTCGTATGTCGCACCGTTGACAAACATCGGCTTAGCTGTGAAATATCCGATCGGCTCATTCATATCATAAGCCTGGTTGGACCAGGTGTAGCCCTGATACCAGCTTATGACCGGCAAGAGCTGGGTTTTATCCTGGAGCTTATTGTTTTTTGTGAATTCATAAAAATCGTAATAGTAATCAGGAACCATAAAAGGAGCATATTGCTTATAATTATAAATATAAGGAACAAATTTAAGGGTAAACACGACCAAAATGAAAGTCATAACCGGATATTTGAATCTTTTAAGTTGAATAAGTTTTACGGCCGAATAAGAAGCCAAAATAATCATTATAGGAATGATAGGCCTGGTAAATTTTGAAAAATCTCTAAATATTTTGAATCCCGGTATATGCTCCCAGAAGAAATTAAATATTCCGATTGGATTTTGAGGTCCCAAACTAAAAGAATAAAAAATTAAATATTGAACCATCAATATTATTATTATTTTTTTAAGTCTATCGTTTTTTTCCGCTTTAACAATAAAGATTCCGGTGACTATCATAACCAGGAGTAGATAAGTCCCTGCGGAATCAATCCCAAAAAACAATCCTTTGTTTATATCCTTAACTTGATAAAAAGCAAAAGTCGAAGCCGGGCTGATCAGATTGGAAATGGCATCCACAACAGAGGTAGTATTATTAACACTTAGGAAATACCCATCATAAGAAGATCCGTCATTAATGAGAAGGTCGTGCATATTCGCAATTATCCATGAACTGTTAAAAAGAAAAAAAAGCGCCAAAATTAGAAAAGGTTCATATATCATCTTCCAGTTAATTTTTTTTGTCGCTATCCCATCATATACGACTTCTATAAAAATATAGGAAAAAATAAAAATCATGGTCAGAGCGGACATATGCAAGTCGATAGACATTAACATAACACTTAGAGAAAAAGACACTATATATAAAAAATTTTTCTCAAAGTGATATTTAAAAAAACAATATAAAGACAGGACAAAAAGAAAGAATGTCCAAATCATCGTTGAATTGACAGCAAGAGAGGTTACGACATAACTATTGCTAACAGAAAAAAGGGAAATAAAAAAGATCAGCATGCTTGATTTTCTATCGATTTCTGTTTTTAACAGATAAGAAACCAACTTAAAGGTAACTAACACTAGAGCACTAAGAACAAGCGTTATTATTCCAATGTTAGAAAATGAAAGGTTCAAAAGATTAAAGCAGGCTTGGAATAGCATTGAAAAAAAATACGGCAAGATAAGTTCGCTTCCAGAATTTTGTTCATTCCATATGCTAAATACTTTATTATGTAAAGCGTTGTATACATTGAGGCCTAACTGGGTGTCTGAATTGCCTATTATTCCCAACATGGGAAACAAAAAAATAATCATTAAAAAAATAATAAGACCGGCTGAAAAATACGCGATTTTTTTTCCATTCATATCTCTATTTTTCTATTCCTTTTTTAAAACAATAAAAAGATGGTTGCAATAATTGGGAAAATATCGCGCTCCAATCTTCTTTAGCCCGATAGCTCCCAATCGCGTGTATATTCCCAGAAAGACAGAATCCTTTCTCACAATACTCAAATTCTCTACCTTTTCTATCAGTCTTTCTAAGTCTTTCATAGTGTATTCTCGCAAATGAATAATGTCGCCTCCGCTTTCGAAATGATAACCGATTTTGTAAGGATACGTGACCCGACGTCCCAGCAAAGCTTTCATCACGTTAGACAGCCTGTTCCTATTGGGCGTTCCAATAATAATTTTTCCTCCCAACTTAGTAATTTTTACCAATTCTTTAAGAAATCCAAAATCATCCTGGACATGTTCAATAACATCAAAAGCAGAAACGACATCGAATTCATTTTCCTGGCCATAATTCTTATCAGTGATTTTTCGAAAATTAATGCCCAGTTTTTTGTCCGTTCTATTCTCGAAGTCGCCACCCATAACATTGTCGGAATATCTACGAAAAATGATCGTATGATTTCCTTCTCCACAGCCACAGTCAAAAACTATGTCATTTTTTTGAACATACTTTTTGCACAACTGATTTACATATTTACCGTACAGATCCATCTTTCTTGCAAATAAAAGTTAGGTGCTCCTTACTAAAATATTTAAAAAAGGGATAGAGAGGATGAATGATATATTTGACGAGCGATTTTCGTACAGACCAAAAAAGGTCCAAAGGATAGTCATAAAATTCATTCCTGATGTCAACCACCTTGAGTCCGGTTTTTTTGCATAAATATTTTATGCTTTTTTTATTGTACAGTCCCAAGTGCCTTGGAGAATCAAGATGAAACCAATGCTCTTTTCCACACCTGAAACCCAGACTGTCAGAATTGGGAATTTGAAAAATCAAAACCCCGTCATCAGAAAGTATCTCTCTAATTTTTTGAAATATTTCCTGCGGATTGGGCAAATGCTCAAGCACATGCCACATAGTTATGGCATCAAACTTTTCATCCTCAAAATCAGTGTCAATTATATTTTTTTCATATATATTAAAACCTTTCTTTTTGCACAATTCAATTCCTTGAGAATTTATTTCTAACCCGCTTTTTTTGATTCTTTTTGATTTCAAGCTTTCAAGAAAAACACCGCTTCCGCATCCAACATCCAAAAGATTAATTTTTTCTCTTTTACTGAAATTTTTCAAAATAATTTTTTCTTTCTTTTTCGAAAAACATCTGTAGACTAATGACCAGACTTTAGAAACTAATCCAGCCTCAATCACATAATAATCTGAAGTATAGTATTTTTTGTAATAATTTTCATCTATCAAAATATTGCCCAAAAAAATAGCATTGCAATTGCTACATCGATAAATGTTGAATTTTTTTTCAGAATTAATAACCTCTTTGCCATGCATCTCAAAAGAACGGAATAAAATCTCAGCATTATCACTTTTACATAAAATACAATTTTTAGATATTTCTGCACTCATAAATAAGAATGTAAGAATTATCAATTTCTTTTTTATCCATCGCTAGGATATATTCATAACGAGGTCTAGATCCTTTTTTCTCACCAAAAAATAATTGCTTAACAAAAAGAGGTAGGTGCCTTGCGATTGCTCTAGCAACTCTAATTTGAGATATAAAAATAAGTATTTTTTCATTCATAGTTTTTTTTCTATTTTTAAATGACCAGTTAGAATCACCCACTTTCTTTCGAGTAATATTATCTATCTGGCCAAAACAACTAACTGAATTATAATATTTTTCCAATAAATCTTTTAATTCATCGGGTTCATATTCATAAACATGAAAAGGCATTGTAGGATGTTTTAAATTATATGATGTAACATTTTTATTTACTGTAGCTAGCAAGAAAGTCCCGTTTTCTTTTACTAAATTTTTAATGCTTTGCAGATATTTTTTACTTAAGCCAAATTTTAAATGTTCAATAACCTGAAAAGATGTGACGAGGTCGCATTGTTCTAGATCATTCTCACTTGAAATAAATTTTAAATTTTCCTTGGCTTTATAGAAATTATTATTAATTTTGATTGTGCTTTTGTCTATATCAAAACCAACTACATTTTCTCCAGTAAATCGAGAAAGATATTCAGTGCCATATCCTCCGCCACATCCATAATCTAAAACTGAATGATTTTTTTCTATTCTCTTGGCAGCAAACTGATAGGCGAACTGAAGCACAGGATCGATTTTTTCAAATTCAGTATTTAAAATAGGCCTTTCGCCCGTATTTCTCACTTCATTAATAATTTTCTTGATAATTTTTTTCATTGATTTAAATGGTAATTTTTTTATAAACCATTTCCGCTCGCTTCTTCCAATCCCAAACTTCCAAAATTAGATTATGCGCATCTTCGGCTGTCTTTGAATAAAGATTTTCGTCAGAAATCAATTTCAAAATATTTTCAGAAAAATCGTCAAGATTATTTTTTTCAGATTTCAACATCCCTTTTGGGTAATAAGTTTTCAATGCCTCCAGATCAAAGGACACTCCGGGCAACCCCCAGGCCATTCCTTCAGCCGCCGCCATTCCGCCAGAGTCATATGTCGCCGGATGAAGCATCATTTTCGATTGTTTAAAGATAGCATATTTATCTTGTCCATTTTTATAACCTAAAAGATCTATATTTTTTTCCAAGCCATATTTTTTTATTTTTTTCTTTACTTCCGATTCTAATACTCCATCCCCTATCATTGCCAATTTTGCCGTATTTTTTTTCCGACAAACCTCACCCCAAATATCAATCAGCTCAAGCACCCCTTTTTGAAAATGGAAACGACCGACAAAACAAGCATCGTATTTTCTCTTTTCTAACGGAATGACATTTTCTGATCGAAGATATTTTTCCGATTCGGTTATATCCACTCCTCCCTGGACAACGACAATCTCGTCCCGATTTCTTTTTTTCGTTATGAATTTTTTTACATCCGGCTCCGAGGTAACAAAAATTATGTCAGCAAAGCGCTTGGCAATAAAATAGGTCGGCCGTTGCATCAACCAGTACAAAAATCCGCGAAACCGATGAATTCCCTTGTACGGCGATCTCCGGGAAAACGGAGCTGGAGCAAAAAGATAATAGCCGACAATCCATTTTATTTTTTTATTTTTCAGTTTGGCGTAAAAGGCTGGCCAAAAATCAGGATAAAAATCAGAAACTGAATAAATATAATCGGCGCTGAGAATGATTTGACTGTTTTTTCTGACAATAGCAAGACCTTTTCTTAGTCTTCTTATCGTATGACGGAATATGCCGAAAATAGTTAAAAGATTACAATAATCATCGTTATCACTTTCAACGTACTGCGTATCATGAATATTATCCTGCTTTAAACGTCGAATAGTGCCCAAAGAACCAAAAAAAATCTTGTGGGTATCGCCCCAATGGTTAAGAAAATACAAATAAATGGTAGTACCGCCACTCATCCCAACACCCGTGTCCACGTTTGACATGAAAATGATCGTTCTTTTTTCTGTTTTTTTAGATAATTTTGACATTTTTATGGTATTATCAAAAGCTTTACAATAAAATAGCCTTGGCAGGATATTTCTTTTTTTATGGTATATCAAATATATGATAGCAGCAAAAAAAGCAGCGCCAAGAAAGAAAAAACCAAGATAAAAAAGACGCTGGGGCCAGAACTCGATAATCAAACGTAAATCATGGGTTCCATCAGTATTTTTCTGGCAAGACCCCTTATTAGCACATAGATCTTTCGAGTCAATCAGCCATCCATTAGCATATCCGTTGGCAACAAGTCGATTCTTATCACTGACTGGTTTTTGAAACCAGGTTTGAAAAACACTTCCGTTATCATCACTAGTGTCCAGATAAACCCTCCACCATTTATTGTAGTTTTCCAAAAAAATAAGAGGAAAAATTCCATGGACACTTTTTATGTCCACCGCGTATTTAGTTGAATTAATTTTTTTGTAATTCAGGGAAAACGAATCGCGTTTTTGGAAATTTTTTATTTTATCCAGGTTTTCAATATTGGACTGATTTTGCTCCTTAATAAATATGGAAGAGCGTGTTCCATAGTCACTGGATGAAACCAGTCGAGGAATATCATCTATCGAACGGTTAAGCACGAAAGCTGACTCCGGAACATATATATGCGGCAAATAAAATTCCGGCCTTATTCTGTACAAAAATAATTTGTCGCCAAAAGAATATTCCGGTTTATCCGCAAAATATTTTCTAACAGAATATATATATTCATTGTCGGTTTCCGACGGCAGCTCATGAAGATCTTTTTCTTCTAAAAGATAATTGATCGTTCCTAATTTGACGAAATCGACGCTTTTTTGCCTATCGAATGATTTGGCCACTTCATTAAAACGGTTTCCAACAGAACTAAAAAAATCTTCCAAAACGGAATTATTTAATCCAAAAATAGCCGTCATTGAAGCATTGGCATTGCCAGAAGCGGATGAATACCAGATATATTCATATCCCTTATTATCACGATAAAATGGCAAATTTAAAACATATTTGTCTTTATTTTTTTTGACCATCTAAAATACTCGCTCCAATATTCTGGTGTTTTAATGAGAAGTTTTTTCCAGCCAGAATTATTGTGATCAAAAAAATTAAAGGAAAAAAATGGAAGGGACTTTATCAAAAGAAGCGCCAGTAAAATGATAAGGACAGGTCGTTTATTTTTAATCTTTTCCAGAGCCATAACTGTCAATGTGGAAAAAGAAAAAATGACCAACGGAATGAACTTGGCCCAGGGTTCGCGGAAAATATAGAAAAAGGGAACTTTTTCAAAAATAAGCAAGAAAAAATATTTTGATATGGCCGTGCCACTAGCTAAAAAAACAGATAATAAAAAAAATGTCATCCAAAAAATGTGCTTTTTTTTTAGTGTTCTTCTCATAAACAAAACTGCAAACGGAAATAGCAACAAAGCAAAGGTAGCCATTATAACAATTTTATTGTCATAAAAAGGAAGCCAGTGATTATACGAAATTTCTTTATACGTCTGATACTCCCACCAGATTCCCCTAAATTGAAAAATCAAATGAAGAGGCGAGGCTAGCGCAGAAAAAGAAGAATACTTTTTGACAACATTATAATTTTCAATCATTGAAAAATAATACATTATTCCATGGAGCAGAAAAATCGGAACCAGGATGATAAAGAAGAAAACTATTTTTCGGCTATACTCGGATAAAATTTTTTTTATTTTAAAATTATAATTTATAAAAAAATACAAGATTGCCAAAGGATAGATAGAAAAAGTGACAATTAATTGGGGCAAATTGCAAAAAATATTTTGTAAAAAAAACAGCCCGAGAAAATTATAAACGGCATACTTGAATTTTTTCGTTTCGAGATATTTGTACATCCAATAAAAAAACAAGGGGATTAGAATTATCTGAGACATCTTAGCCGAATAAGAAATAGTTTGATAAAAATAGAAGTTGAAAATATAAATAAGCGATCCGAAAAAAATTATTCTTTTGTCCGACGTAAAAATTTTCAGGAAATAACTTATAGCTATAAAAGAAGCGAAAAGAAAAGCTTCCAGATAAATTATCTGGATAACATGATTACTCAGCCCCAGAAAACTGAATAATTTATAAAAAATAGCATTAGGAATAAGGAGAGAAAAATTGTTTGGTCCTGCCATCGCTCCATAATTCAATTTGTCACTCCAAGCATAGAAATATTTGTCGAAAATTATCTGATAATTGGCAAAAAATCCCTCTTCTGGAACATATAAAAAATCTTCCTTAAGCCAAATCAACGGCATCGCAACCGACAATACAAAAAAACAAAGCCAGAGCCAGTTATTTTCAAGCCAGGGAATTACTATTTCCCTGGTTATTTTTTTAGAATATTTTTTTTTCACCGATTATTTTTTTATGTCAAAATATCTTCTTTTGGTTGTTTTTCTTTTTAATAACTGCCAGAGAGAGAAAAACATCCCGTGATATTTAATGGGCACGACTCTTCGGACATAATTCGTCGCCTTATCCAATATTGAACGATTAAAATCATTGTTCGCCGCCTCTCCATCTTCAGCCAGCTTTTTATAAAAATATTGGTCTGGCGAAACTATTTCTTTTATATTTTCTTTTTTTCTTACCAGAAAACAAACACCTAGCCGGTTCTTCGGGTTAAAAAATAATCCAGTATAATCCCTTTTTTGGTCATACAGCCAGAATCTTTCAAAACTTCCTCGCGTTTCAACTACATATGATTCAATTATATCAAACCCATTATTAATGTAAAAATCATAAAAAAGGGTCGGGCAAAACTGATAAAATCCATGATTGAGAAAATTTTGCGAAGGGTTGAATTGCAGAACATATCCACCAACTTTCGTTGTTTTGGCTATATTTTCCATAACTGATTTAACATCAAAAATATGCTCCATTGTACCATTGTCTATTATGAGATTGAAAAAATTATGAAATTTATGATCAATTGGAAGCTGGAGATCATGAACAATTTTCGGCTTGTCAAAAGAAAATTTATCTATGTCGTAATAATTTTCCTCACTGATTCCCAAAAATTCAAAAAAGGTTTTGGCATGAATATAGTTAAAAGCCTCCCTATTTATTTTAGGAACATCGCTAGAGGTAGAATACAATATTTTATTCGGTTTATCTATCTTAATATTTGCTTCACCCGCCCATTTTTTTATATCCTTCTCGGTCGCATAAACATCTTGATTTCCTAACGTCAAAACCGGACCAGAAAATCCGTATTTCTTATTTTTTTTTAAAATAAATTTTAAGTTAGTTGCTGTTAATCCCATAGTTATTTTAGTTACGATTTATATCATATTGAAAATCTATTTTTTTTATTATTTTGCTATTTATCCTATTTTTATACCAATCAACCATTCTGGCTAAAATTGATTTGGGCATAATAATACAACCTAAGGAAAAAAACCAAAATCTCCAGCTGAAAATATTTTGCCACCTATATTTTAACAGATACCACATTTCCCGAAGAAGGAATTTAAACCGTGAGTAGCATCTAATCTGGACTAGACCGATAAAATTAGATGCGATGACCTTCTTTATAAAATAATTTTTAAATTCTTGATACTCTTTTTCAAAAAATATTTCATCTAACATGTCTACCCATCTTGTTGTCGGTGATATCTTATAAGCAGTATAGCCATTTTCTCTCATAGTATTATGACCTATTCTAACTGCAACTTGATAGTTTTTTAGAAATACTACAGGATGATCTTTAAAAACATTAATAAATGGAAAGCCATGAGCAATCCATTCGTTATCACGTGTAAAAAAATTGTCTCTCAGATATTTTTTGCGGAATGCCAATCCTGACACCTGCCCCAATATTTCATTATGGAGCGCTATAATAGCTTTGGGGAAATCATCTATAGCCACAACGTCATCTTTTTTTTCGTTAAGCACAGGAGTAATCCTAATAGGAATATTTATATCCTCCTGAAACCAAAAATATGGCCTGGTTACCGCTCCAATATTTTCATCAATCCAAAAAGCCGCACTTGTTTCTATAAGCGCATTTTTAGACAGCACGTCATCTGCTCCTAAATAATAAAGGATATCTCCTTTTGAATTTTTCCATCCTGCTATCAAATTATTTCTATATCCAATATTGGTGTCATTTTTAAAATAATGAATGCGCGAATCAGAAAATGACATGACGACTTCCGCTGTTTTATCCGTAGAATCATTGTCCTGTACTATAATCTCAAAATTCTGATATGTTTGGTTTAATACGCTAGATATAGAATCGCCGATTGTTTCAGCCATATTAAAAACCGGAATTACCACGCTGAATTTTAATTCTTCTTTTTCTGTCATATTTTTTCAAAAACAATCTCCCAGTTATAATATCCAAAAATAGGAATCCTTATTTTTCTTAACATACGCATTATTTTATTTTCATACAATTTTCTATTGCCTAAACCCATTCTTTTGACAAAAAAATCAGATACAGGAAACCATTGAAGATGCTTTTTCTCTTCCAACAACTTAAACTTATTCTTATCAAACAAATTTAAAAGTTGTCTATCGGATGAATACTCTCTAAGATGTGTCGGATCCAGCACCCATTTTTTTCCATTGCGATAAAAATACCAACCGTACCATTTCTTGAAAACTGTAGAAATATAAATTGTTCCTCCAATTTTCACCTTTTTTATAATTTTCTCCACCATTTTTCTGTCATCTACATGCTCTATCACCTGAGTGGAGATAAAAAAATCGACACTATTATCGTTTATGGTTTTCATATCTTCCGCACTGTCGACATTAGCTATGATGTTTCCGGCTATTTTCTTGACCAGCTCTATCCTATTTTTTGACAAATCTATAGCTAATACTTTTTTACCATCAAGATACCCGGATTTATTAAGAGAGTACAAAAGCGACCCGTCTCCGCATCCGCAATCCAAGATAGTCGTAATTTTTTTTTGCTCTAGATATTTTTTTAACATTACCGGAACCTCTTCGCTGTAATACTGAGGTGCTACTTTAGAATATTTTTCAATGTTCATGTTAATGTTAATTTATGATTTTGGAAAAATTCTTCAAATGCCCTAATCACATATCCGATCATTTCCTTGCTTATCCCCGGATAAACGCCTACCCAAAAAGTATTATTCATAACATAGTCGGTATTTTTAAGACTGCCGGTAACGCGGTGCTTTATTTTATAATTCAAAAAAAATGGCTGCTTTTTAACGTTCCCGGCAAAAAGAAGCCGCGTGCCGATTTTCTTCTGATTGAGATATTTTAGCAAATCTTCCCTAGTAAAACTGTTAGAATCATTCAGATTTATTAACAATCCAAACCAGCTCGGATCACTTCCTTTGGTTGCTTCTACAACTTGAAAATATTTTCCAAATTTTTTTAAGCTTTTCTTTAGGCTGGAATAATTTTCTTTTCTTTTTTTTACAAATCCATCCAATTTTTCCAATTGTGCCAATCCCAAGGCTGATTGTATCTCCGTCATTTTGAGATTATACCCGATATGTGAATAGATATATTTATGATCATATCCATGGGGCAATCGGCCATGTTTCCAGTTAAATCTATTTTTACATGTATCATCATGTCCAGTCGGACACCAGCAATCACGCCCCCAATCGCGAAGGGAACGGATAGCTTTGTGGAGTATTGGATTATTAGTCAAAACGGCTCCGCCTTCGGCCGTTGTTATGTGATGCGCAGGATAAAAACTCAAAGTGGAGATATCGCCAAACGATCCAGTTTTTTTATTTTTATAAGTACTTCCCAGAGCATCGCAGTTGTCTTCAATAAGCCAGAGGTTATGTTTTTTACAGAATTTTTTGACGGTCGCAATGTCAAAAGGATTTCCCAAAGTATGCGCCAAAAAAACCGCCTTCGTTTTTCTGCTTCTGGCACGTTCAAGCTGTTTCGTGTCAGCGGAAAGAGTTTTGAGCTCTACATCAATAAAAACCGGCACGCATCCAGCTTGAATAATGGGATTTATTGTCGTCGGAAATCCAGCCGCTACAGTTATAATTTCATCGCCCTTTTTTATTTGTCGATTACCAAGAAGATGAGAAGTCAAAGCCATAACCGCAAGAAGATTAGCTGAAGATCCGGAATTGACGCTAGAACAGAATTTTACGCCGATAAATTTGGCCAGCCTTTCTTCAAACTCTTTCGTCATCCGCCCTTCCGTCCACCAGCCATCCATTACCGCTTCAGTCATTTTGATAAATTCTTTCTCATCAAAAATCTTTCCGGAAACCGGAACTGGTGAAATGCCTGGAATGAATTTTTTGGATGGAAATTTGGCTTTGTAATCTTTGACTATCTCCTTTTGTATCTTTT
>Ga0302251_1000298_pt1 | contig 53132 bp, 41 predicted proteins | sample AAG_RA_Gln_MG_FD_193534 | JGI IMG/M metagenome (GOLD analysis project Ga0302251, IMG submission 193534) | Enriched activated sludge microbial communities from anaerobic digester in WTTP, New Holstein, Wisconsin, United States - AAG_RA_Gln | ecosystem: Engineered > Bioreactor > Anaerobic >... | reverse complement strand
AGTTCTCTGAAGGGTTGATTCAATACCTGTGTGTGATGTATGAGGCGTCACCTGTCAGGTGAGAGCCGCGAAAACGGGAAGCCACGCTTCTTATAAGACGTGTACGATAGGGCGGTGGATTTTGGTTAACCTGCGCACTTGACATGCAGGCGATAATGACATATAATTATCCTCATATAAACGTCCCCCATTTTAAACTTTCCATAGTGAGGGGGTGATAACATGGAGACAAGAGTCGGAGAAAACGAATCAATAGATTCCGCCCTCAAAAGGTTCAGACGTCAATGCCAGCGTGATGGAATACTCTCAGAGTGGAAGAAGCGCGAGCATTACGAAAAGCCAAGTGTAAAGAGAAAAAAGAAATCTGAGGCTGCGAGAAGAAGGAGATCTGGCTAACTGATCTTAACTTCTTCTCATGGCTTGAAAATGAGATAAATATGAGGCCACATCAACGATGTGGCTTCTTATAGATTATAGGCACTACGTGGAATTGAATCGAGAGCGCTCCAGACAGAGTTGTCTCTCGTTTCGTTCTGCGGATGCCTTTTGAAATGGGAGTAATCATGAATCTTGTGGATAAGCTCAACTCCGATATGAAAGAGGCCATGAAGAGTAAAGACACTGTCAGGCTCTCGGCCATTCGTCTTTTACGCTCAGCAGTTACCAATGAGGAGAAAAGAAAGGCCAGGCCATTGACTGAAGATGAGGTGTTAAAGCTTCTCAACACCGAAATCCGTAAAAGAAACGAGTCCATGGAAGCCTTCAGTAAAGCAGGAAGGACTGATCTCCTTGAGAAGGAAGAAAAGGAACTCGAGATACTGAAAAGGTACGCTCCCGCCCCCCTTACCGAAGACGAGGTGCGCCAGATAGTGAGAGAAGTCATCCTCTCGCTTCCGAGGGAAGGGAAACCTCAGATAGGTAAAGTCATGCCTCCGGTCATGTCCAGGATTGGAGGCAGAACCGACGGAAAAGTCGCAAACAGAATAGTCAGGGAAGAGCTGGAAAAAGCTGAACAATGACGTTCTCTCACCACATTGAGGAAGTGACAGATCTTGAGTTTTATTGAAAAATATCAGAAGCTTTTTACCAGAATAGTTAAAAGCAAAACAACGGTAGACATTCTTCTCTTTGTCTTCGTATGGTTAACCCTGACTGCACTTCTCTCCATCAATTATTTTCCGTTCCGCCCTCTCACCGTATCAGACGTGGCTCCTTATGATATTGCAGCGCCACATACAATACAGAAAGAAGATAAGGTGGCTACAGAAGAGGCCAAGATCAAGGCAGCCAAGGAAGTCACCCTTGTATACAATGCCGTCTCTTCGATTACAGATGATGTAGTCGCCAGTATAGGCAAAGCCATTGATATAATACTGGAGATTCAGACTCTTTCCAAAGCTGATGAGGCGGCGAATCAGGAGCAGATTCTGATATTAAGGAAGCAGATACCGATAGGAATGTCTGAGAAAACCTACAGGACACTCGTCTCCATGGATCCGGATTACCTGAAGGGTAACTTCAGGCTCCATGTCAACACCATAATCAGGGATGAGATGCAGAAGGGGATCAAGGATGAAACCTATCTGATCTCGCTGAAAAGAGCGAAAACTGAAGCTTCAAAGCTCAACATGCCTGATGATCATATCTCTGCAGCTCAGGATATTCTGAGCAACTCTCTCAAACCCAATATTGTGGCTGACTGGAACGCCACCGTACAGGAGCAGCAGCGTCGTATCTCGGAAGTCAGGCCTATAACCATTGAAATTCCGGAAGGACAGATTATAATCCGCAAGGGAGAGATCGTCACTCCAAAGCATATTGAGATACTCGAAGAGATAGGTATCTACCGTCCAAATGTGGATATAAAAGGCCTGAGCGGTGCCTCCATCCTTGTTGTCATAATTATCCTGATCATACTCCAGTATCTCAAACAGCATCAACCTGGAATCTATGCAAACAACCGGTATCTCTTTCTGTTGAGTATTATCATTATTGCAATTGCTACGATATCGCGTTTTTCGACAAATATCTCAGGCTTTCTGGCCCCTGTGGCTACCGCTTCGATTCTAATCACCATAATAATGGATTACCGCATTGCCTTTATAATTACCGCATTCCTGTCAGTACTGATCTCCATCTTCACAGGAAATATTGCCTGCGGCGCTGTGTCACTGATCACCGGCACCGTGGCGGTCATGAGTGTCTCCAAAGTCGGTCGTCGATGGGATCTCATCACTGCATCATCAATAGTCGTTGTGACCAGTATACTCGCTACAGGTGTATTCAGCCTGATAGCCAACGAATCACTTGCTGAAATTGCCATGAACTCATTTATATGGGGAGGCCTTACCGGTCTCTTCTCATGTCTCGTAGCAATAGGAGCCCTCTTTTTCATTGAAAACCTCTTCGCAATTACAACAAATATAAAACTGCTCGAGCTCTCAAACCCGGCTGAGCCGTTGCTGCAGCGTCTCCTCATAGAAGCTCCAGGCACTTATCACCACAGTATTATTGTGGGAAACATAGCCGAAACTGCAGCCCAGGCTGTGGGAGCTGATCCCCTTCTGGCCCGTGTGGGCTCATACTACCACGATGTTGGCAAACTGAAGAGGCCGTATCTCTTCATAGAAAATCAGCTGGGCTCGGAAAATCCTCATGACAAGCTTGCTCCGTCACTTTCAACACTGATTATCACCTCCCATGTCAAGGATGGCCTCGAGCTTGCAAAGCAGTATCATCTTCCAGACCCGATCACAGGTATAATCCTGGAGCATCACGGCACATCCCTGGTTGCATATTTTTATCATCAGGCCAAGATGAAAAGCTCTGAGCCGATAATAGAGGAGGACTTCCGCTATCACGGTCCAAAGCCCCGTACAAAAGAATCTGCCATCATCATGATTGCAGACTCCATTGAGGCGGCAGCACGCTCTCTCTCACAACCGAACGCAAACAGAATTGAAAACCTTGTCACACAGATTATCAACGATATCCTGAAAGACGGCCAGCTTGATGAATGCGAGCTCAGCTTTAAGAATATCAGCGATTTAAAGCGCTCCTTCATAAAGACTATGAACGGCATGTATCACCATCGAATCGAGTATCCTGAAAAGATAGCAAAAGACATCTCCGACGCTACAAAGACGAGGAAGCTGTATGCATTCCCGATGAAAAACAAGGCATCTCACTGAATTGCGTGGAGAACAGGGAGGTTCTGCATCACACATCGTTCACCTTAAAAAAGAAAGAGGGAATATCCGTGCAACACAGAGTATTGATTGATATCGATGGAGATCATATCCATGGGTATAAAGCCTTCGCCGCAGACGTGGCAGAACAGGTTCTTAACATTCTTGCACCGGCCGACCCCTGTGAACTCAGTGTCCTTCTTGTCGATGACAGGAAAATCAGAGAGTTGAACCGGACTCATCGCAGAACAGACACTCCCACTGATGTACTCGCCTTTTCCCAGAGAGAGGGAGAGGAACTGACGAATCCACCTGTAAAGCAGTCATACTCACTGATAGGTGATGTGGTGATTTCGATAGAAACAGCCCATCGACAGGCAGAAGAAAATAATGAGCCGCGCAGGAAAGAAGTAGCACTTCTTATTACTCACGGTATTCTTCATCTTTTCGGCTATGATGATGGAAATCCTGACGAGTATGAAAAGATGATGACCAGGAGCAATGAGATTCTCGAGGTTCTGAAGCCCCTCTGGAATCGCCATGAATCACCGCGTAAATAAAGATAAGGAGAGAGAGCTTCTGAATCGAGATATAAAGTCCAATCGATTTCTGGACATGGTCAATTGCGCAGTAGAAGGTGTTCTTTACGCACTGAAGACCGAGAAGAACATCAAGATTCACACTGTATCAGCGGTAGTTGTACTGCTTATCTGCCTCTGGATGGACCTGAATAAAACAGATCTTCTCTTCATCTTTCTTGCCATAACTATGGTAATGATGTCTGAGATGTTCAATACTGCTGTTGAAGCCATTGTTAATCTGCTGACCCTTTCTCATCATCCCATGGCAAAGATAGCCAAGGATGTCGCAGCCGGCGGTGTGCTGATCGCCTGTATCAATGCATTGGCCGTTGGGTATCTGATTCTTTTTCAGGGTCTTCACAAACCAGTCATTCAGGATGTTTTCGACAAGATTAAACATCAGTATACCAATGCCGTAATCATAATGATAATACTCATTCTGATCTTCGTGCTCATCTTCAAATTTCTTGGCGGGAAGGGAAGCTTTACGCGGGGAGGACTTGTGAGCGGTCACGCCGCCATCGCTTTCGCATCAAGCACGGCTATTCTGGTTATCACAAGAAACATGCTGGCCACCTCTCTCGCATTTCTTCTTGCTCTTCTGGTAGCGCAGAGCAGAATAGAGGCTAAATTCCATCGATGGGTTGAAGTCATTCTGGGAGCTCTGCTGGGTATCCTTTGCAGTCTTATTGTATTCTACCTCTTTACCAACCTTTTCCAGTAGCGGCAGATGAGAAACCGGAACTTTGAAAAAACACTTGAAAAGATGAACAAAACCGCTGAATGCTTTATAAATCACGGTCCCGGTGGCCATTTACACACCTTTTATATAACAGACCTCTGTGCTATAATAAGGATGGAAAGTGAGGACGATATTTTTTGGACGATCCCGAGTCGCTGCTGCTGTTATTGATTCTTTGCGTGACGCTATTGGTAACAGTGTTTTCCATATTTTACACAGCGCTTCTGAATATCAGCAGATCCAGGCTTAAAGCTCTCTGTGGAGATAACTCCCGCAACGCTGACGTGGTGGGCGAACTGCTTACTTCGTATGTTGATGTACTCGTCGTGTTGAGGATCTGGAAGGGAGCAGGCCTGCTCATTATTGGTGTTGCAACAGGCATCTGGTGCATCAGCTCATTCACCGGATCACCACTGGCAGTTGTTGGAGTTCTTCTAAGCCTGGCAGTGGTGATTTTTTTAATAGAAATCATTTCATGGAAGGTAATACCGGCCTCCTCTGAGATAATAGCACTTAGAACCGCCGGTCTCATCAGGTTCATACACAGGCTTTCATATCCTTTTGTCTATTTTTTCATGCTCATTACCTCACCTTTTACGAAAAAGATCGAAGAAAAAACTGAAGCCAAGGGAACAGTAACAGAAGACGAAATCAAGATGATGGTGGAACAAGCTTCTTTACAGGGAGTTTTGCTGAAAGAAGAAAAAGAGATGATTCACAGTGTCTTCGAACTGGGCGAGACTATCGCCAGGGAAATCATGGTGCCCCGCCTCGATATAGTGGCAGTTGAACTCAAGAGTCCTCTCTCAACAGTGCTGGATACAACACTCAATCACGGTCTCTCACGCATTCCGGTATATGAGGAATCTATCGACAGAATTATCGGAATAGTACATACAAAGGACCTTCTTGGAATTCTCAAGGAAGCGAGGATGGAGGCGCCTCTCAAGGACATCATCCGCCCTGCCTACTTCATTCCTGGAAGCAAGAGAATATCCGAATGCCTTAAGGAGATGCAGAAAGAAAAGGTTGCAATGGCCGTAGTTGTAGATGAATATGGAGGTACAGATGGTATTGTAACAATGGAAGATATCATAGAGGAGATTGTAGGAGATATTACTGATGAATATGACAAGGACCTTCGCCCGATAGAGAAAATGGATGATGGATCATATATTGTTGATGGGAAAACCAATATTGAGGATGTTAACGGAGAGCTTGATATAAATATACCAGCTGAGGAGTTCGAGACTCTCGGAGGCTATGTATATGGAATAACCGGCCATATTCCCCATGTCGGTGAAACGATAAACACTGACAGCATAACCATCACCGTCGAGAAAGTGCTGCGCCAGAGGATAACAAAGCTGCGGATTAAGAAGAGCGCGGTGAATGAAACAGGGAACAGCAACGGCAACGGCAACGGCAGATTTGCTGTCAATCCCGGCACCGTCAAGTCGTCTGGTTGATTTCGAAGACCACTTTAAGGCTTTCAGGTCTTTTTATCACCTGCAGAGCACTCTGCCAATCCTCAATCGAGAATCTCCCCGTTATAAGAGGACGGACTTCCACAAGCCCTTTGCGCAGAGCCCTTATCGCAGGCTCAAAGGGACCGCATCGCGAACCTGCCACATGGACTTCATGAATCACGGCAAAAGTGAGATCAAGCGATACTCCTTCCTTTACCGTGCTTTTCATTACAATTGTTCCCCTTGGAATAACCAGGGCTCTGGCCATATCGATCCCGCGTGGAGAGCCGCTGCACTCTACCACCACATTAAAAAGATGCTCCGGCATTAACTGTTCCACGCCGATGTTATTCTTGACATGAACCCCTCTGTCATCCAGACCCAGATATGCATAAGTATCTATACCCATCCATTCCAGAATGGAGAGCTTCTTTTTATGTTTTCCAATGACACAGACATCTGCACCGGTTATCTTGATGACCTGTGAAGCCAGAATGCCTATAGTGCCGTCGCCAATGACCACTACTTTATCAGTGGGCCTGATCCACGTTCCGTTCACAATACTGAATGCCGCAGCAAGAGGCTCAATAAAAATCGCCTTCTCATTTCCAAGATCATCAGGAATTACGTGAAGATTCTCTTCAGGAACAGCGACATAATCAGCAAAACACCCGTCGTGGCCTTCAATTCCCAGTACTTTCCGCTTCTTGCAGTGCTCTTTTATTCCCCTGCGGCACAGGGAGCACTCACCGCAGCCGATGTTTATCTCACTTGCCACACGCTTTCCTATTAATTTCTGATCGTTGGCATCCTGGACGATTCCGACAAATTCGTGCCCCAGAATGCCGTGGAAATTCCTGTAACCGTTCAGCACTTCTATATCGGTGCCGCATATCCCGGCGAGCAGAACCTTTATAAGCGCCTCACCGGTTTTCTTGGGCGGCATGGGAAATACAGGCATCAGCTTCAATTCCCTGTCAAAATAAAGTGCTCTCATGTGTTGGCCCGATTCGTGGCATGTTGTATTCAAACTTACCATATTCTACCTGTTTCTTTCCTCTCCTTCATTGTTTTTCAAGATGACAGCCCTCCATTTTCCTATTCTACAGAGGAAAAGTCATCGAACAAAAGAAATCTAAAGTATGAGAGCCCCTGTCATACATACATTTAAAGGTGCCAGGCAGATACAATGCTGAAAGAAGAAGTAAAGAGTCACAGTGAGAAATCAGATAAGATTCTATCATCTGATTTCCTATGGTTTCTCCTGCTGATATCAATCGGGGCGTTCTTTCGCTTTTACAGACTCGACTGGCACAGCTTATGGGCTGATGAGGGCGGTTCCATTTTAGTGGCAGGAATGAACTTCCACTCAATGTTTTCGTTTATCATACATCAGGATGCTCATCCTCCTCTTTTTTTTCTGATACTGCACGGAGTGCTTGCCCTTGGCAGCAGTGAGTTTCTTCTGCGAGTACCCTCAGCTCTATGTGGCATCCTGTCGCTTTCTATGACATATCTGATCGCCAGAAGGCTTTTCAACACCGTAACGGCGAGGATCGCGCTTTTTCTCATGGCCTTCTCTGCTGCACAGATTTACATAACTCAGGAAATAAGGATGTACCCTTATTTCATATCTCTGTCACTGCTCTCAACATATCTTTTCCTTAGAACGGTGGAGAAGCCTTCTTGGCCTGCCGCCGCGTTGTACTGTCTGAGTCTGATCATGACACTCTATACCCATTATATGGCTGTGATTGTTCTTTTGTGTCATGGAGCGGCCCTGCTGGTCATATTCAGAGAAAAAGACAGCTTTCGAAAGTGTCTTGCTGCACAGACTGTTGGATTCATTACATTTCTTCCATGGATCTCAGCCATCCTGATTCAGCAGAAAGCTGCGACCACACCGCCTTTCCCGTTCCATTTAACATCGTGTATGCATGCCTTCTTCGCCTTCTTCTCCGGCTTCACATTTGTCATTAACCAGAGAAGCCCTGAGTATTATCTGGTGCTCCTGTTTTCCATTGTAATCCCTGTGGTGATGGCGCTGTCCATTCCGGGAGGATGGAATAGAATGGAGAGAAAAAACCGTGTTGGAATGATCTTTGTCCTTATTTCCCTGCTGCTCCCCATGGCGGTGCTTGCAGTGGCGTCATTGTTCAAGATCAAGCATCTCTTTGCAATAAAATATATAACCTTCACAATGCCATTCTATTATATTCTGCTGGCCTTTCTGTCACAGACTGCAGAGAAGAGAATAACAGTCTATATTCTTCCCGTTGTTTTCCTGTTAATAAATGCTGTTGCGATACACAACTGGTATTTCATCCCTGAATTCCAGAAACAGCGTTGGAAAGAAGCGATAACATGGGTAAGAAGCGAGCGGCAGAGAGGAGATGCCTTTCTGATACAGGATTTCCTTCAGGTTAACTGCCTTCAGTACTATCTGGGCAGAAAGGAAGAAATATTCATGATCCGGCCGGCAGAGATGCCGGCTGCCATTGAAACGCTTTCACAGTCGCATCTCCGGATATGGTATATTGCATCCTGTGGATGGAGGATAAAAGATCCGGAGCTGAAACTTATCACGTGGCTCAGAGAGAATATGACAGAGACAGAGGTGCGCACTTACAGGAACATAGACCCCTATGCTGATATAGTTGTAATTCTGTTCGAGAAAAAAGGGATGAAGGTAACTCCGACAGAGCGCAGAGAAAGGTAAGATTAGCATGGATAGTATTAAGAAGGCTGTTACCGCATTATACGGCACGAGGACTGAGATTATTGAGAAAACATTCTTCAGATGTAAAAAAAATCAGGTTACAAAGCTTACTGTAGAGAATGAGCACGGAAATTCGACAATAGTAGCAAAATATTTTGTATGGGGATCTGCCCTGAAGGAGGAGAAAATCCTCAATCTGTGCCAATCCAGCGGGATATCGGCACCTCGGATTCTGCTGCGGAAGGGAAAAGTGCTCCTTATGGAGTACATAGAAGGCACATCACCATCTCTAAGTGAGCTCCAGAATCCGGAGTATCTTTCGAGGCTGGTCGTGTGGCTGGCCTCATTTCACAAAGCCTTCAGACAAAAAACATTCACGAGGCTCAAAGGTGATTTACGTCTTCATAATTTCATTGTAACTGATAAAGATGTGTATGGGATTGATTTTGAAGAAGCGTCATGGGGGATCGCCGATATTGATATCGCTGATATATGCGTCACTTTATTGGAGACCGGAAAAGGCTTTCAGGAGGAAAATCTTGCCATCACAGGGCGATTCCTGGAAGAATACAGCAGACTGCAGCCCCTTACAAGTGATCTCAGCCGCCTTATCTGTCTGAAGCTCAAAGAGCGTTCCAGATACAGTGCCGAGCTTCAGAATGTATATCATTTCTGGGCCAGAATTATAAAGGAATACGGACTTAAGGTGTTCTGGGCTCACAGCTTTGGCACAGCTTCGGCGGTAGAAAAAGGTGAATTAAGAAAAGTTGTGATATTTCAGAATTTTTCCATGAATTAATCTGTCAGGAGGCAGCAATTCGTTCAGCGGCCCTTCAGTATTTTCTGAGCCTTTTTCATGACTTCTTTTTCATTCAGATATGTGAGCTTCTTATATGCCTCTCCGAGAGACAGCCAGATAACCGCATCAACTTCGGTGTCCCTTTGGCAGTAGTTTTCTTTGATTACAGGCATCATATAGAAATATACCGTTTTGTGGTAAAATACATTCTCGTCTTTCCAGTAGAAATAATAGCTGATTTCGTCCAGCTTTTCATGGACTTCAGTAAGCAGTCCTGTTTCCTCTGCTATTTCCCGCTGTGCTGTTTCTTCCAGGTTTTCACCCGGATTGAGCCTTCCTTTGGGAAGCGCCCAGACTCGCTTGTTTTTCTTTGCAACAAGGCAGATTTTGTATCTGCCCCCTTCTTTCTTGTATACAACCCCACCGGCTGATATCTGGCGCTCTTCTCTTTCCTCAAGACAGTCTTCTCCGCTCAGGTCCTCAGAAGGCGGCTGCGCAGCGGATTGGGCCATGGCGTGATCAAGCCTGTCTCTGACTGGTGCAGATTGTTCTCGATGCGCTCTCCTTTCTGGTAGAGAAGGCGGTGCTGTCGTCGGCTGAGCAGGCGCATGTGATGGTGGAGCGGCAGCATGTGATGGTGGAGCGGCAGCATGGGCAGGAGGAGCGGCAGCATGTGATGGTGGAGCGGCAGCATGGGCAGGAGGAGCGGAGATAGGTGTCCGATCCTCCGGAGCTTTGGTAAACTCTTCGAGCAGCATTGCGCGCTGCACAGCTGCTTTTATCATTCTGATATCAATTTCTCCACGCGGTTGCTGCTTTCCGGGAGGCGCGAGCTTATCATGAATCTGGGGCTCCACAGACGGCGTAGTGCTTTGCCGGGATGCATTCACAAAGCCAGGCGCGGGTGTCTGTGATGGTGTCTTTAAAGGTGCCTGTGTTCCCCCCTGCTGGAGAGATGATGATTGTGTCTGAGAGGGCCTCTGCGCAGAGCCTCCATGCTTTTCCAATGCTTCCCGCGCCAGGTTTTCCGCCTCTCTGTTCTTAATGGGATGGATCTGAATGAACTCCATCACAATACCTTTTGAAAGAGCTCTGATCTGCTCCAGAAGCTCTGCAAGATCGTCGCCTTTTACCTTGGAAATGCCTGTCATGTGGCGGATAACAGCTTCGCTGTCGGAGAGAACCTTTACTCTGAAAGCGTTGAGGTTGCGAATCTCCTCAATTCCTCGCAGGAGTGCCCTGAACTCAGAATATGCGCCAGTAGTGACGCCGATGGCTTCGCCGATCTTCTTAACGATCCTCCCCCAGTGATCGCAGACTATTATGCCAATGCCGGAAGGGCCGGGGTTCCCCCGCGAAAGCCCTTTGACATACATGATGACATTGGAGGACATAGGTTGCTCCGGAATTCAATCTTGGAAAGAAAAGGATTACAATGACTGCAACACTGCAATCACAACCCGTGAATTTTCTGCATGCTCGCAAGTGCATTGACAGCTATGGAATAGAGCTTGCTGTCTGTTGAATCTGCCCGGGAGGTGAGAATTACAGGTGCTCTGGCACCCAGGACAGTGCCTGCAGCTCTGCATTTCCCAAGATACATCAGTATCTTGTATCCCATATTTGCGGCCTGAATATCCGGGAAAAAAAGTATGTCAGGATCGCCGGCCACTTCAGATTTAATATCCTTGACCATGGCAGATTCACGTGATATGGCATTGTCAAACGCAAGAGGGCCATCAACAATCGCTCTTGTAATCTGACCGCGCTCAGCCATCTTTGAAAGACAGGCCGCATCGGCAGTACAGGGCATCTTTGGATTCACTGTCTCTACTGCTGCAAGAACAGCAACCTTGACTTTTTCATACTGGAAGGTGTTACAGGCCAGGTTCACAATGTTCTGCATGATTGATACTTTCTGTTCGAGCGTGGGTGAAATGTTCATAGCCGCATCGGTGAGAAAGAAGAGTTTGTGGTAATTCGGAGATTCCATGACGAATGCATGGCTAAGGAGGGAGCCTGTTCTCAGGCCCACCTCCTTATCAAGCACTGCCTTCAGAAGGGTATCAGTATGAACTTTGCCTTTCATGAGAAGAGCGGCTGCCTTCTCATGAACCAGTCTCACCGAGCGAAGTGCGGCACTGTCGTGATCCTGTTCATCGACAATCTCCACCTTCGCATACCCCATCTGGACTTTTTTCATTTCTTTTTCAATGAGGGCTTTATCGCCTACCAGTATGGCTTCGGCAATGTCCTCCTCTATTGCAAGCTTTACTGCCTCCAGTGATGAATCATCCTCAGGCGCTACCACCGCTATTTTCTGCGAAGGGCAACGCTTTGCCAGATCCATTACCTCCTGTAAGGATTTTATCATGACCCTGCCTCCTTAAGCGCTTAAATCTGTGGGTATCATTCTTCAATGATAATGATTCCAAAAAGAAGACAGGGCATACATCGTGATGTCGCTGTATCCCTATTCCACTTTTTGGAATATGATTATATATTCGTGCTTGAAGACATAAAAACCCTGCTTTAACGCTCTGTACTTCCAGAGATTAGTTTTATTTCCCTTGCCCTTTTCATTTCCCTGAATGTCTTTTACATTTATGGCTTTAAGGCGGAAGCCTGCGTTTCTACAGACGTTCATGCACTCAAAGCCCAGAGGAATCCATTCTCCTTTATGATAGGCATCGCCAATCACGAGAGTCATGAACTTCCTGTTCTCCATCAGTGAATAGGCATTTCGGACAACCTCTCCAAAGCGCTCAAGAAAAAGATCGATGGTTGGTGCAGACGCCAGATCGCGGGGATCCATGCCCTGTGAGAACTGGATGATATCCCAGTAAGGCGGGTGAAGTATCACGTGCTGGACTGCTTTCTTTCCCAGCACGGCACACATCGCACGCACCCTGTCCACCACAGTGGAAGTCGTTGAATCCCCACAGACAAGCTCTGTCTGAATTCCATGGCTGTTATCAGCCATCTCTATCCTCTCTCTGGAGCGGAGCATCACATCCGGGCTCAGTTCTACACCAATTCCGTGTCTTCCCAGATGACGACACTCTATCAGTGTCGTTCCCATTCCACTGAAAAGATCGAGTACTACATCATGCTGTTTGGTATAACGCATAATGACCTGATAGGCTATCTGTGGAACAAAGTTGCCGTGATAATCGCCCTCATGGGGACCGGTCCGATCTCTGGCTCCAAGTATCCAGAGACTGTCAGTGATAATATCGCCAAGATATTCCTTCCATCTTGACATGTCAAGATCACAGAAGGAAGGATTAAGTCGTGTCCTTATTTTATGGCGAATTGAAATATCTGCTTCGCCTGCCGTCGGAACGGCACTTGGCATAAGCAACTCTCTTGCCATATAGAAACCTCCTCTAAGGGTTAAACTGAATATTTATTGGGAATCAGGCTTCGGTCATCTCGCCGTGGAGGAGGTCCATGGCAAATACACGATGCCTGAAGAATATTGAATTATATGACTGATTACGATGGGCATAAGAATGGCAAACCGTGGAGGGAGGAGGAGGGCCTCTTCCACTGAACTGAAAGGAGGTTGTTGCGTATCGTTATCTATTCTCCCCTCCATGAAAAAATCCTTCACGTTGAAATCCGGTTCGTCTGATTATAATTATCGCATTGTTCCAAACATCTCAGACGACAGCAGCAGGCCGGGAGTTACTTCGGCGAGACTGAAGCAAGGCAGATTAATTGCACGCCAGGCAGGTTAATGGCAACAGCTTCCAGTATTAGCAAATATATCTTATATCTTGTTGCAGGAGGATCCATCAATGGCAGGAAAAGGACGTAGTAAAGGCATTGGAGAGCAAAACAAAGGTGGAGCTGAGCCAACGGAAAGTTGCGAAGCAGAACAAAGCGGCGTCCTGTGCAGTGTAAGAGAAGAGCTTGAGCGCAATATCGATCTGCCGACCAGAGACGGCGCCCACCGCTTTTTCAAGGAAGGTGTGAAGGTCCACGGAGTTAAAACCGCCGTTGTGCATGTGCTCGCAAAGAAGTACTTCAAAGAAATAAAACACCTGGGCAAAGAGGAGGTTTTTGTTCTGTGCGAAGATCTCTACCGCTCAGATTATCTCGAGGAGGCATCCATCGCCTCCGTATGGTCACATGAGCTTCGAAAGGCATATGAGAAATCAGATTTCAAACGCTTTGAAGGTTGGATTGAAAGATACATCAACAACTGGGCCAAATGTGATGTCTTCTGTAATCACACGGTAGGCTCTTTCATCGAGCAGTTTCCCGAATTCACAGAGAAGCTCAGGCTCTGGACCAAATCAGATAACCGCTGGATGAGGCGCGCCGCCGCAGTCTCGCTCATCTTGCCTGCGCGAAGGGGAGAGTTTCTCGATGTTGTATTCGTAATTGCTGACCTGCTTCTCGAGGATGACGACAATCTTGTTCAGAAGGGCTGCGGATGGATGCTCAAAGAAGCGAGCAGGATGCACCGGAAGGAAGTATTCGACTACGTGGTGAGAAACAGGAGCGTAATGCCGAGAACGGCTCTGAGATATGCCATAGAAAAGATGCCTGACAGTATGAGAAAAGAGGCCATGAAGAAGTAGTCGGCTGTTCTCACTTTTCAGATCCAGAGGAAGGACTGCGAGCGGCCTGGAACGCTTCATATCTGCTTTTTGACGGTATCGAAGATGCAGAAGAAATCCCGCTCGAACCCGCCCTTAAGAATCCTGATTGACTCACTGACACTTTTTCCGGCTCTGTCCTCTGTCTCTATCATCGCAAGAATGTTAGCCACTTCAGGCGAATACGGCGATTCTGCTGGAATATGGGACAGAGCGTGGCGGCATCTCTTATAATAACCGGATATGCCGGTGACCAGTGCAAAACGGCCTGAAGAGGAAAAAGCGCCACCTGCGCCACAAGGTTATCGAACGTGATGATTTCAGATGTGTGATTCCCGGATGCTCATCGAGGTCCGGGCTGGACGATCATCATATAAAAATGCGATCAGCTCTCATAGAGCTGTGAAAGCTGATCGTCTGAAAGCTCTGTCAATGATTTTACTTCCTCTCTGTCTGTCCCCTTCTCAGCCTTTAGCTCTGCCGGGATCTCAGCTTCAATATTAGCATATTTCAGGCTGAATTTCAAAAGGTGGAATGAACCTGCTATCCCTGTTTACCTGCATCTCAATGTTGTATTGACGTCCCTGGCTGTCTGTGGTGGCGATGTCCAGCACTATCGTTTTGCCTCTGGCCTTTTCTCCCTGGCGGAATGGATTTAAAATCTTGTCTGAGGTGTGCTTCAGGAATTCCAGAGCACAGATTTCACGCGATTAAAGTGTTTCAATCCAATTGTTTACATAATGTTTATTTACTGTGCAATAAATTATGAGTATTATTATAGCAAGGGAGGCTAGAGACTTTCAGGAGTGTGATGAGAATATTCATCGTGCCTCAAACTGTTGATTCAATGGAGAAGCCTGCTGAAAATGAACAATAATATAACGCCAAATATCGAACAGATGGCTGTCAGATCATATATCGATATGATTCACTGTTCCAGATCCGGGCCTGAGAGAAAAGACACAGACAATCCTGTTGTAAACAGTACCGGCGATCAGGTGGAATTGTCTGTCAAACCTGGTAAGGAAGCAGGTTATAAAGGTGATTGTCAGAAAACAGGCCTTCCCGGTAGTTCTGAGCACCGGAAAACTTCGGAAAATCCCGCTTCAATCATAAAGAATTTTATCTCCACTTTAGCAAAGACTGTACCTGTAGTATTAACCCAGTTGGATTCAGGTAATCCTGAAGAGGATTTACGCTGTAACATCAGTCCTGAAGGCAGGCGTCTTTCTGATATGCTGGACGGATTTGATGTCGAAAACAGATGGCTCAGAGGTGAATATGTAGATTGGAAGACAGGGCTGAAAACATCAGACAGCTCTGCCGGATGCCATTGCAGTGCCTTCATTGCCGCTGTATGTTTGAAAAAGGGAATATATATTCTCCGTCCGCCTGATCATCCATTGAGGCTCCTTTCCAATGCTCAATGTACCTGGCTCGCAGAAAAGGGAAAAGACTATGGCTGGGAAAAGGTGCCAAATGCCCTGGAGGCTCAGCGCCATGCAAACAATGGTTATATCGTAATCGCAGGTCGGAAAAACAGCAATCCGGAAAAACCAGGTCATATGGCCATAGTAAGACCGAGCGACAAGAGTGAGAAAACTCTTATGGAGGAAGGTCCTCAATTAACTCAGGCAGGCTTTTTCAACTACAGTTCAGTCCCCCTCAAGAAGGGCTTCAACAGACATCCGCGATACTGGATAAATGCAAACAGAAACAGTATAGAGTTTTTTGTCAATAAGAACAGCACTTCGAAAGAAGCGCAGCCAGAATCTAAGGATTGAGTCTGAACCTCCTTTCAAGGCTCTTAAGAGAAAGACATGAAGATAGCAGAAATCTATGAGTATAACACTTCCAATAAAAACCTGTCAGTTTCTCACAGGATTCAGATAATGGCTTCCTTCACTCTGAAGCGAAATTTGATGAAAATGGCACACTGGTTTACTTTATTCGCCAAAAAGAATTTTCAGATCACACAGAGAAAATTGTAATAGATTACAATAAAGACAAAGGCATAATCTATTATGATGAATTTGCAGGGAAATAATTGTATCTTTATTACATCTTGCCCCGTGATCTCGTAGCATCATTTTCAGAGCTCTTTTTTGCTTTGAAAATGATGCAGGGTCAAAACGCCGAAGGATATGCTATACCAGTCCTGGACCCCGTGACAGCCAAGGTCCCTCTTGAATAGGATGACACCCTGAAGATATAAGAGCCGTCACCAATATGATTAAGAAGGTAGTGGCGATGAGACAGGTGGTCGGATTCTATATGGGGCGACCTCTCAGGACTTTGGAAAAGCTTCATCTCCATGCTTAGTAACCTGTTTTCTTCACACAGATGACTAATCTGCTCCAGACAATCTCTTGCGATTCTGCATAATGTGGATATCACCTTGGATAGTTTCAGCTTCTCAATCTAAGTGAGCAGGATTTCATAATCTCTTGCAGTTTCTGCCATATATTCTTCATTGATTATCTTCTTTTGATATTTTTTTCACCTTTTCCAGCTCATTCCTAAGATCTGTTATCATTTTCTCAATCTCGCTGAGAAGGCCTTCCCTGCCTGCTTTCTGTATTTGTAAGGCAATCTCCCTGATGGTCTCACAGCTCGCACTGGCAGCTGAGCCCTGGATGGTATGTGCCATTCGTTCAGCAGAAACTCTGTCATCTTTCGATACAGACTCGACGAGACTGTCAATCATGCCTGGAAGCTCTGCAGTGAATGCTTCAAGAATTTTCTGTGCTATTATCTCATTTCCTGACGTTCGAATCAGCATGGCCTCTCTGTCGTAAACTCTTATCTTTTTTTCGGCACAGGAGCTGCCGATATCTTTAATGTTTTCTGTCTCTGTTTCGGTATTTTTTCCTTCCACCGGCAGCACATTGTGAGGAATCCATCTCTCCAGGACTTCTGCCAGTTCATGAGGGTTCACAGGCTTTGAGAGATAATCGTTCATTTCTGCTTCCAGGCATTTTTCCCTGTCACCTTCCAGGGCAAATGCAGTCATTGCGATAATTGGGATCTTTGAATTCATTACCCCGGAATCGGGGCTGCGGATAATCCTGGAGGCCTCTATTCCATCCATCACAGGCATCTGTATATCCATCAGAACCAGATCATAGTGCACTGCGGAAAGTGCTTTAATTGCTTCAGCTCCGTTGTTGACAACATCTGAGTGCAGGCCGAACCTGGCAATGATCTCCCTGGCTACCTGCTGGTTTGTAATATTATCCTCAACGATCAGGATTTGTGTCTGTCTCTCATGATTCCTGGTGTGCTGCCGGTATATGTCACGGAGTGAGTGGAGTGCTGCGATGGGCTGTAATTCGGTCGATTCCTTTTTATTCATCAGAACAGTTGCGAGGCAGGCACGGAGATCAGATGGCCGGACAGGTTTGGACAGATAAGCGGAGAATCCTGCATTTTCGACGCACATGGCATCTCCGCACTTTCCCATGGATGTCATCAGAACCAGCCCTGTTACATCAAGACGTCTGTCACTCCTTATGGTTCGGCCCAGTTCTTCACCATCCATCTCAGGCATCTGCATATCTATAATTGCCAGATTGTACACACAGTTATCGTCAACTGCCTGATACAGCATCTTCAGCGCTGCCGCGCCGTCAGCCGCCTCAGACGGTATCATTCCCCATGACGTCAGATGAATACGAAGCACTTCCCTGTTGGTTGTATTGTCATCGACTATGAGAACGCGCACTCCCTGCATGCTGCTCAGCAAAGGTGCTTTGGGGTTTTCTCCATTGCAACTCTTCCTGAGACGTGCAGTAAACCAGAATTCAGAGCCCTTTCCTTTTTCACTGTTTACACCGATCTCACCGCCCATAAGAAATGAAAGCTGCTTTGATATCGCCAGTCCAAGTCCTGTTCCGCCGAACTGACGTGTTGTGGAAGCGTCTACCTGGGAGAATTTATCAAAAAGTATGTCAAGCTTTTCCCTGGGAATACCGATACCGGTGTCACTGACAGAAAAGCGCAACGTCACTTCGTCATCAGTTTCCTCTTCAACAGTAACGCGAATGGTAACCTCGCCGCTCCTTGTGAATTTTATGGCATTTCCAATAAGGTTGGTGAGGATCTGTCTGAGCCTTCCGGGATCGCCCTGAAGAATCGCAGGGACATCCGTCCCTTCTGTACAGATGAACTCCAATCCCTTTTCCTGTGCTTTCATTGCCAGAGTTGAGCACAGATTGTCCAGCACGCTCTGCAGGTCGAAATCGATTATTTCCAGCTCGAGCCTGCCGGCCTCGATCTTTGAAAAGTCCAGAATATCATTTATCAAATCAAGCAGGGTTTCACCGCTGGAGCGGACTATCTCAGTATATCTCCGCTGCTCGTCTCCCAGCGGGGTGTTCAGCAGCAGCTGTGTCATTCCAAGAATTCCATTCATTGGAGTGCGTATCTCATGACTCATATTTGCAAGGAATTCACTCTTGGCCCTGTTGGCCATATCTGCCTGGATTGCAAGCTGGTGAGCTTTGGCTACAGCCTCCTCGAGAAGGAGGTTAGATCTCCTGAGCTCCTCTTCAGCTTTCTTCCGCTCGGTAATGTCACGAAGAATGCCGATCCCCTCCCATTGTCCCCTGACATGGACTGCCGAAAGTGACAGCTCTATTGGGAACTCTTCTCCATTTTTTCTGACAGCTGAAAGCTCAAGTGTCTTTCCTATCGCAGCGCCCCTGCCTGTTTTCCTGAATATTTCGAATGCCTTGAAGTATTCAGCGTGAAACCTTGCAGGGGCAAGCAGTGTGTGAAGATTCCTGCCTGTAACTTCATCCTCTCTGTATTGGAAGATTTGTTCCGCCGCCCGATTCCAGTATGATATGTTCCCTTCGTTGTCCAGCCTGATTATGGCATCGTGTGCGGACATGGTGATGGTTCTTAACTGCTCCTCGCTCTCCCGCAGTCCCTCTTCAGCTTTTCTCAGATCGGTTATATCACGATTAGCACCTCGATAACCCTTCAGCGTTCCGTCACTGTTGAACATAGGAACACCACTCGCCAGAACATCGAAGACCTGACCGTTCTTGCCTACAATCTGTGTATTGATGTTTCTGAAGGGGAGCATCTGCTGCAGCAGCAGAAAAGTTCTGCGCCGGTGGTCCTCCCGCCCCTCTTCCGGGTGGAAGTCATAAAAATGATATTTGCCTGTTATCTCTTCTTCATCGAAGCCAAAAAGTGATTTGCCGGCGCGGCTGACATAAGTGATAAGGCCCTGGGTATCAGATTCCCAGATGACCTCGCCGCTGTGCTCCGCCAGTTGGTCAAGGCGCTCACGGCTCACCCGGAGCTCTTCTTCCGCCTTTTTGTGCCTGCTCATATCGATGAAGATTTCGAGCAGTTTCTCTCGGCCGCCGATATTCAGGCGCTTGACAGATTTCAATATGGGGATGCTTGTTCCATCAGCGCAGAAAAGGGTGCGATCCGTATTGTCCACATCCTGATGAAGGTCGGTAATAGGGCAGGCTGTTTCATGGGAAGGGCACATGAACTGGTGGCAGGCTCTTCCGACGATCCGGTCTTCGGAAGCACCGATAAGATTTACTGCCGAAGCGTTTGCCATTTCGATGACATGGGTTGAGGGATCTACAATTATTACTCCCACACTCAGGCTGTTCATCAGCAGTCTGGAGATCATCTCGCTCTCCTGCAGTTTGGCTGTGCGTATCTCCACTTTTTTTTCCAGATCTGAGCGGGTGCTGATAATAATTCCAATGGCAATAATCATTGCCATAAGGAGAATAAGGCCCGCCAGCAGTGCAATCCAGACTGCCAGCTGAATCCATCCTGAGACTTCCTGTAAAAGACAGAACCAGGCAAACCATTGCTGTTGAAGGCATTCGATTAATTGCCGATCCGGTTCGTCTGCCGTAAGATTGCATAGAGTGAATGTAAAACTCCGGGCTAGATGTTCCATGGTAAGGAAATTTCTCTTCTCCCCTTAGTCTGAGCCGGATGATGTCACATTTTTCTGAGGTTCTCGAGACTTCTACAGAAATGTTGCCTGCCCCCTGTGGGGGGGTAATGACGGGCCGAAAAAATGTGAACCCGTTAGAAAACAGACTTTTATTAATGTTCACACGATCGGAGCTATTATATCTGAAATTTCGTGGAAATGTGAAATAAACCCTCCATTGAGGTACAGACCTCATTTTTAATGTGCTCTCATACTTATGTCCTGCCTGTCCGAACCTAATTGCACAGGCGTCTGACCTATGATTCAGGGACAGGTCAGACGCTGAAATGTTAAAAAAATGTTATACAAACGCGCATTATAAATTGCACTGTCAAAACTTCTGGAATCATCTACCAACACTAATTTGGCAATTTAGAATGCTGCAGTTTGTTATGCTGGTGAGTATAATATCGGAGTCTGTCCCTCAAAGGAGAAAAATGAAACTGAAGGAATACATTTTGAAGTTCAATATCTCAGGGAGTCCATATGGTTTCTGATTCAACCAGGCGGCAGCTCTGTATGGAGAAAAGTGCAGGTCGGGTGAATACGGCAGTTATTATAGTAATCGCCTTACTGGCTTTAGTTGCAGCAGCGTCGGCATTTCTATTTCTATCAGGCCCTAAAAGGAAAGCTGTGCCAAAGGGACCCAGAATTGACATAGTATTTGATCTGGATTGCACAGGCAGCATGGCCTTTGAGCTCAAGGAGTTTCAGGACAGGATCATGGATATCATGACAAGGATAAAGTGCGGTAAACCAGAGCCTTATGTAAGGTTCGGGCTTTCAGGCTATCGTGACAGGGGCGATGAATATCTGGTGTTTAAATACGACATGGAAGACAACGTTGAGATCTTTCAAAGCTATGTAAATGGTATGAGATCAGGCGGGGGCGGAGATTTGAAAGAGAGCGTAAACGAATCCCTGCACACCGTGCTGAATGAAATCAACTGGGATAAAGATTCTGCTGTAAGGAAGATTATGCTTCTGATTGGTGATGCAGGGCCTCACACAGACTATGATAATGGAATAGATTATCACATGGAAATCACAGATGCTGTAAAGCGTGGAATAAAGATATATACCATAGGCTGCCACGGAATCGAAAATAATGGGGAGAAAGAGTTAAGGGCCATAGCGGAAGGGACTGGTGGAGCTTTTCATCATCTTATTTACAGGCAGGACTATATTGATAAAGCAGGTATAACCACTTATCGATACAAATCAGGGAAGAATTACTACTCCGTGGCTGAGCATACGGCTGACAGCGATAAATGGAAGATATGGATAGATGATGCCATAGCCATGGGTAATGCAAAGATATTGGAGGTACCTGAGGTCTTCACGTTGTCAGATAAAACTTCCGCACCTTCAGAAGCATCTCCAGGTGAGGCTCAGGCTCCGGGAGAAGTTATGGAAAGCAACATTGATGAGCTATGTGTCAAGATCATCCGCCGGGAAATGGAGCAGATGGGCATCAAATTTGACACGCCTTAGGAAATGGATTCTATGGCTGCCTCTGGCGGGAGACTGAGATGTAATGCAGGGGACAGGAGAGAAAGACCGGAGGCAGGCGATGACTGAAAGAAGTCATAAGAAGGGAAATGTTAGACTGAAATGACAGATTGCATCAGCGAAGAGAACTCTGAAAGATTGGCAGTGCAGAGCAAAACTGAGATAGCCACTTCCAGGCTGTGTATTATCCTGCTTTTCTCTCTCTGCATATTGTTAATTGAATTCGTATCTTCCGCAGCTTCCGGCACTAAACTCAAGTGGTATAGAGGGGCTCTTCATTGCCATACTACAGTCTCTGACGGCGATTCCACTCCGCAGGAGGTTGCAGACTGGCACAGGAATAACGGATACGACTTCATCGTTATCACAGATCACGACAGATATACTGATGTAAATGCTCTTGGGCTGAACTGTCATAAGGATTTCCTGGTGATACCGGGAGAAGAGGTAAGCGCCAAGTTCGGGAGGCAGGAGGTCCATATAAACGGCATCAATACGAAGCACGTTGTAAAGCCGTTGAAAGGTAAAAGCGTCGAGGAAGTACTGCAGAAAAATGTGCTTGCCGTCCGAAAGGCGGGAGGAATTGCCATGGTGAACCATCCCTTTCATACAGGCAGAATCACAGAAGGAAATCTGGCTTCCCTCGGAGGGTTCTTTCTTCTGGAGATTCACAACGCAATGGTGAGCACAGGTGCAGAGCATGAGATGCTTCTGGACCGCCTTACCGAGATGGGAAAGCACGTTTATGGCACCGCGAGCGATGATTCGCACTATATCAAGACTATAAAGAAAGATCGATGGGGATCACCGGGAAATGCCTGGGTCATGGTGAGGGCGAAGGCCCTTACTGCGGACAATATAGTGAAATCGCTGGAAAATGGTGATTTTTATGCCACTTCAGGGGTGATCCTGTCAGAGCTCCATATAACCGATAAGGAATACAGGCTTGCAGTGGTGCCTGAGAAAGACACAACTTACACGATTTCCTTCAGGAGTGGCGAACTTGCGGTGAGACAGCTGTCAGTGGGAACGAGTGATGTATATCGATATTCCGGAAAAGAGCCCTACATCCGTGCAAAGATAGTCTCGTCAAAGGGGCAGCTTTGCTTTACCCAGCCCTATCTGGTAAAACTGAAGAAAAAATATCGTGCCAGGTAAGGTTTCGCTCAGGTGCCCAGCCAGAGTCACCACAACCATTAATTACAAGACAGAGAATATCCCTTTTTCAATGAAATCTTCCGGATTGATTGACTGCTATCTTGCCTGTAAAAACGGGAAGGAAGGCTCCAGGTTTGTCACAGACTATACAGCAAAGGATCCTGTTTAATATTTCGTTAGGATTACTCGAATAACCGCTTTTATGCATCTTACCCTCCTTTTCATGTGTCTTACCTGTTCTCTGTTTCATTAGATCTGGAAACTGTATAAGATATATGTAACAGATAAAATACCGATTCAGGAGGTAATGAAGATGGATTCCATAAAGGCAGTTTCGATATCAACTCTCCCGATGGGAAATGCACCTGCAAAGACTGAGAGTAAAGAAGCGGAAGGGCAGCTCATTCAAGATACAGTAGAAAAGGGAACAGAAAATACAGGCTTTTTCACAAAGATGAAAGGCCTTGTCACATCAGGCGTGGATACGAAGGAAGAGGCCTACCGCTCCAGCGATGTCAGTATTGCTCAAAAATATAGATGCGAGTTGATCGGTGCAGGCGCAGGATTTGTTACATTCGGAATCTTTGGAGCGGTCATGGCTCACAGCGATGCGATGGCCGATGTGAATAAGCTCCCTGTCGAGAGCATACCTGTCAACTGGAAAGAGCCTATCATACAGCAGAAGAACCTTGGCCAGATCCCTGCTGATTATTATCAGCCCGACAATATCTGGGGATGGGTCAACAACAATAACGGCAAGGTGGATATTGTAAGAGATGCACCGTCTCTCGATGCAAATGGGCAGCCTTATCTGCAGCCCAGAAGCAAGGTCTTCACAGATCACGGCAAGCCGGTTCTGCGCTGGACTGAGCAGACAATCAGAGATCCCCATCTGAAGGGTTGGAGTGAATCGACAATTGCTGATACAGAAGAGGTTCTCGTGGGACATCATACTGAAAGGGTGCAGACTGGCACTGACAGCAACGGCAGAGCCATATATGAGAATAAGCTGGTAGATGACTATGAGACCCAGACAAAAGGTTACCAGCACTCATTCCATCCTGACATTGAATACAGGAATCTCGGCACCTGGTCGAAGCCGGAAGTCACCTTTGAGACAGGTGTCAATGTAGGATTGAGAACATTCGGAGGCTTCCTGATAGGTGCGGCATCAGGAGCGATCGGTGTAGCTCTTGCCACGACGGCAGCCAAGAGAGTGATAGCGAAGATGCAGGAAAAACAGGCCAGTGAGGCCAAAGGCTAAACAGAAGCAGGTACTCATGGCGTTTACGAACAGCAGGACTGGCCGGTACTCGGCATCTGGGCAGGACCGAACAGGCTGTGAGGCAGCAGGAAAGCGGGAACTGTCAGGACGACCTGATGTACCGTGTCCTCTGAGAAAGTCTGTGCTCGCTGTATGATTACGCGCAGGAATATATGTAATTCTGTAAAGTTAAGCATATAGTAAACAGAGTGGATACTGACTATGATTTTTACAGGAGATGACAATATGAGCAGATGTCAAGTCTGTAATGGAACAGGTCTTTGCCAGGACTGTTCGCCGCCAGGCTCAGGCAAGGGCGCCGATGGGAAAATCTGCCCCACATGCAATGGCTCAGGGAAGTGCCCCTGCCACTAGATGGCAGGGTGTGTGGCCTTTACTGTTTTGTAACTTCCGGACCGTTCGCCAAAAAGGATTCTTTTAGAAACTGTGCGAATTTGCTCATTGCCCTGCGATTACTCTCGAGCCTGTCACCAAGAGCCTTTTTGTCATTGTCACTCATGGATTCCCAATTACTAAATAAATCCTCAGATGTTCCTGTATATATTCTGAAAGAGCTGTCTTCAAAATTCATAAAATGAATTTTTTCGGCTTCTGGAACACTCTTTGTCTCATGGTATTTTGTTATATAATCCTCCATTGATTTGCGAACATCTTTATTCCTCTGCCGCCACTCCTGAAATTCTGGTGTTTCACGGTTGCTGTAGCAACTCCGATTGGTCTCCCTGCACAATTCCCTGTATTTATCCCAGTTACTCCGGCTCAGCATATCTTCGACTGATATTCCATTCTCTGCGGCTGCCTGCTGGAAAGCTTCTTCCTGGCCTTCATACTGGCGTTGGATAAAGATGAAATCGCCTTTCAGGCCAAAGATAATCTCTGGTGTTCCTGCTGCCTGGATATCAACCCATGGAGCGCCACACCCCCAGCCTATATGGCCTTCGCAGGACTGCCTGGTGTTAAATCCATTGACCTGCAGCGCTATGACAGTATCCTTTATATTGTCGTCAAGTCCCAGGCCGAGGCCATCGGTAAGATTATCGATCTCTTTCTGCTTGGCGAGCCATTGATTTCTCCTTTGTTCTTGAATCTCTGCATCTGCAGTGTTTATTCCTTCTTTCAGGGTTGAAGAAGGGAGATTCATAAGTGCGACGCTGGCGGAGCAGGAGTTGCTTACTGCCCCGGCTGCCGCTTCCGTGAACTTTAACGAAGTTTCGGCTGTGGAGGGCTTCTTCGTTTCGACCTGTGGAGGGCTGTCTAATGTCAATGTTGTCGCCGATTTAATACCATTCAATGTAGGAGGCAGAAACAGCAGAGAAGTCTTTTCAGTGCCAGGAGCATAGACTTCTCCCGCGGCAGGCAGGGAAGGAGCATTCTGTGAGTCTTTCTGATTCTTCAATGGCTGAAGCGATTCAGCCGGGCTGTACCTGATGAGATTGCGTGCCAGCGCTCCTGTGATCATTAGTAACCCCTCCCTCGATGAAACGACCGTCCCTGCATTAATATATAACCTTACAACAGCCAATACAATAGTGAAAAACATCCATATTGTAAACAATGTAAATATTTTATAAAAATCCATAGAACATTTTGTAACTTCGCCACCCATAATCCACGATCCATATCGCGTAATCTCTTTTTAATCGTTTTAATTCATGCCTTTAGTGCGGTGAGCAACTCCGCTATAACAGTGGACGATTGATTGTCGGAGAAGCGTTGCCTTGTGGCTCTATGAATCGTCTCTCAGATATGAACAGACTAATTTGGATCTCCATCGGAACTTTATTGTCACACCATCGCATCATACAATTAGAATATAAAGACTCTAAGGAGGTACTGACATGATAACGAATGTGATGCATAAAGCTTTAATGGATAATGACAAGGTGAGCGCGACACCTGTAAAAGCAAGAGAGCATGAAGAGGAGACTGGCCTGTCTGTACAGGATACCGTAGAAAAAGGCACTGAGAAGCCGGGCTTTTTTACAGATATGAAAAAGCTCTTTTCATCAGGTCTTGAATCGAAAGAGGAAGCTTATCGTTCCAGCGACATGGATTTTACCGAGAAATACAAGACTGAATTGATGGGGGCTGGCGCCGGTGCACTGGTGTTCGGCACCATTGGAGCCGGTATCGCATACAGCAATGCCATGGCAGAGGTGGAGAAGATCCCTGTTGAGAGTGTAAGTCTCAACTGGAAAGAGCCTATCATGCAGTCGAAGACACTTGGCCAGATCCCTGCTGATTATTATCAGCCAAATGATCTCTGGGGAATGTTCAACAATAATAATAAGGGCAGTGTTAACGTGATAAGAGATGCTCCTGCTCTTGATCCCAGTGGTCAGCCATATCTGCAGCCTCGAAGCCATACTTTCACCGATCACGGGAAGCCTGTCGTGCGGTGGTCCGAGCAGACAATCAGGAATCCGGAGCTGAGGGGTTGGAGCGAGTCTACTTATGAAGACACTGAAGAAGTTCTTGTGGGACATCATACTGAAAGTGTGAAGGTAGGTTACGACAGCGATAACAATCCCATATACGAGGACAGGCAGGTAGACGACTACGAGACTCAGACAAAGGGATGGCAGCACAGATTCACTCCGGATATCAAGTACCATAACCTTGGCACATGGGAGAAACCGGAAGTCACATTTGAAACAGGAGTGAATGTGGGATTGAGAACATTAGGTGGGTTTGCGCTTGGTGCCACGACAGGAGCCGTTGCCTGTGCGCTGGCCGCCAGAGCAGCTAAAAAGGCTATTGAGAACATGCAGCAGAAACAGGCAGAAGCGGCCGCTAAGAATTGATGCGAAGCTGACTGTCGAAGCAAGGATGGAACAGAAAAGAGCCCGAAGGGGCTCTTTTCTGTTCGGCACGTCTGGTATAGCAATCTCTGTGAACAGCAGCGCCCTTACGGCAATTCTGGCGGACTCTGAGAGCTGGAGCTGATCGCCCCAGCCGGTTCGACAGTTGTGATTCAGTTGTTATGTGTACGACTCGCTGTAAAAGTCCCAGTCATAACCACCGGAAGAGTTGTCAGGGCCATCGATCCCGCCTGGCGCATAATCTGGCTCCCCCGGAACTCTCTGGCCGATTTTGGTCATTGCCTCGCCCCACTTCGTATCCCTGGCGAAGGCAAGCTCTTTGTACTCGCTGCTGGGGCTGCCATATGTTGTGAGCTCAATCTGGAGTCCATGGGAGCCCCGGTATTGGGCAGAGTGCTGTTCGGCGATAACCGCTTTTTCAATGCTTGCCATGACACCTTTTGCCGCGGCTTTCAGCTTCGTGTCGGTTATTCTCGTTGATTCAGCAACTTTCTGGGTAAAATCATAGATATCCTTGAAGCCGCTGAACTCCTGGGTTCTGGCGGCGATTCCCCTCAGCTCGTTCATGGGAGTTCTGGTATCCAGGATTGATTGTGAGAATTCGTCCATCTTCTTCGCCACTTCATTCATTATGGAAAGATCGATTGTGCTCATTGTGGGAAGATCTCCCTGTACGCCCTGTGCTTCTTCGGTGATCTTCCTGGCAAATTCTCTGGGCGGGACATTGATCTTGTTCTTCAGCGCTTCCTGGATGCCGGCCAGGACTCTTTCGTTGAGAACGTTATTGTAAGGCCATCCCAGGCCGCCTTCAGATTCCTCTGAGGCTACCATGAAATCAGCAGTATCCTTGAGTTGATATGCGACTTCGGTGTTTGCCATCAGGCAGCAGTCAAAGCCCAGCACATCGAGCTTCTTACCTGTCTGAGCTTCAGCATCCTTTATGGCCTTTTCAATTTCAGCAGGCTTCATCATGCCGCTGCCGCCGTTTCTGTCATCGGCGATGGCGCCATCAGTTCCGCCTCCGTGATCGCCTATTATGAGCGCAATGTGCTCACCTGGAAATGTTTTCTGACCCCACACAAGAAAATCGGTAAGAGTCTTTGGATTGGCCATATTTACTGCCGAGCCCATATTTTCCATCACCGGAGAAGTTATGGTGCCGGGCGTGGCATCTTTCTGGATGTAGTAGCGTTTGCACGTGCCGCTCTCCTGATCAAGCTGCGAGATAATGTGGGTATTTGAATCAGAGCCGATTGCCTCCATCTCATCAGCATCTTTGTAAATATATGAGGAGAGGTTGTTGTCTCCTGCTCCATAATGGAGGAATGTCCATTTCTTCTTTATACCGGTGTCAGGCAGAGTTCCTGATATCTGGAACTGATCACCTTCAACCTGGGGAGTCTGATTCTGCTGATTCTCCGATTTCCCTGGTTTTTCAAGCTGATAGCTGTCTGGCATTGCGCCTGTGGATCTTATCTCCATTGGCATTTCTTCCTTTCATTATGTGCTCATGCCATCTCAATGAGCCGGGGCCGGCCCTGCGGCATTCTGCTCCGCTGCGCTCATTATGGCAATAACCTGGCTGATAACTATTCCTGCGAGCTGGGGCTTGCCGGCCGATATTTTTTCCTCCAGGAATTTTTTCTTTTCTTCGTCTGTCTTCTGATGCTTAAGCTCTTTTTTCAGATCATTGTAAAGCTGGCTGCATACTGCACCTTCTATCCGGTGAATAAGAGGCTCGACCTTCTGCAATTCCCGGTAAGTAGACTGCGCAAAGGCTATCAGCTGCTGCTTCTGCTCTTCCTCGGGCATACTCTGCAGTTGCGGCATGAGTCTGGGATATGCCATTTTGCACATGCAGTCTGTGAGATCCTCCAGAGATGGGCCGTACTCATTATACTGCTTCTGCACCATTCCCATTAAACTCACATCTTTGACCTGATTGAGAAGCTTGCCTGCTCCCAGGGCTCCAGAAGCGACTGTCGGGAGCAGGATGCCTGCCGGACCGAAAACAATACCGCCCATCAATGCAAGTGGCAGGCTGCCTATGGCGCCGGAGAGAAATCCGGCAACTGCGACTCCTTTTTCCGGTCCGAGCTTGTCTATAAGTTTACCTGTAACTGAATCTGCAGCACTTGAAATCTTCTTCTGCATGTCTTCAGAGAGGTTTCTGATACCCTGATGAAGCTTCGTTCCTGCCAATGCTCCTGCCATGCCGGAGGCAGCTCCGATGGCTGCGCCTATCGCGGCCGATATGGGGCCGCCAATGACTCCTGTTGCCGCTCCGACAGCTCCTCCGGAAAGTGCGCCTAGCACTGCCTTCCAGAAAGTGTTCTTCCCTTTTACGCCAACTGCTCCGCCGACTGATCCTGCCAGAGGGGTCAGTGAAAGCGCTCCGGAATTTCCCAGGAATGAATTGGTGAGCATTCCTGCCATGAAGCCGCCGGCCGAGCCGTCTCTGATTTTTGCCAGTCTGCTTCCTGAAAGTGCTCCGGCAGTTCCTGAGAGTGCTCCGACGAGGGAGGCTCCGAGTAGAGCAATGCCCATTGCGGGATTTCCGGATATGGCGGCGATGATTCCAGCGCCAGCCAGCGCTCCTGCTGAGGCAGTGAGTGCGGAAGAAAGCCCCACTCCCTTCTGGAGAGCCTTTTTAGTGTTCTGTTCTTTCACGGAGCTCATATTTTCAGCCAGCGCCGCTCCAGAGAATCCTGATGCGGCTCCTGTAACCGCGCCGATTCCGATCCCCATCGGGCCTCCCAGAGCTCCTGCTGCTGAGCCGATGCCGGCACCGGCCAGAGCCGCCATGGCTTTTCCCGGGATTCTGTCGGTGATGGGCTTAAGCGCTTCTGCTGCGGCATGAAGTGCTTTTTCGGCAAGATTGCCTGCTTTCCGGAGCAGTGAGATATCCTGAGAGTCTGTTGCTGCAGCTTCTTTCCTGTCTGTGTCGCCGGACAGGAGATTATGAATGCCTTCTTTTATCGCATCTCTGTGCCTGTCATCATCAAGAACACCTATAAGGCTTCCGGCCGCGCCTGATGCTCCTCCCAGCAGTCCCATTGTGGCGATAAAGGTTCCCACTGAAGAAGGGCTTCCGATTAAGCAGGGCAGGGCGCTCGTGATGAGCAGCATGAGGCCTGCGCCTGAGACTGCTGAAGCGGCTATGGCGTGTCTGAGAGAGTGCATCTCTTCGCCGATCCTTGTGCCAATATATCCACCTGCGGCACCACCTGCGGCACCGTAAGGTCCACCGGCAAAGAAACCTTGAAGGCCTCCCCCCATGGCAGCTCTGCCAGGTGATGAGTATTCCAGATCTCCGGCTGTTGTTGGACGCGGCTCAAAATAATCCAGTATCTTCTTACCCAGGTTTCTTACATCCTGATCGTGAGATGAAAGAGGAGGGGGAAGAGATGCCGGAGTTTCCGGAGCCTTCTGCGTGCTGACACTTAATGGGTCCATGGTCAGTACCTCATCGAGCATTCGTAATGAGAAAATTTCTCAAGACTAATTGTAACAGAAAGTTTCAGGGATGGCAATAAAAACGCGGTAAGATGTACGGCCGGAGACAGCCCGGACGGATAAGGGAAACCCAGTGTTCAGTAAGGAAAGATAAGAGTGGCAGAAAAAGCCTCCAGATGTTAACACAATGTTAATGTGAAGGCCGAGCGAAGGCATGCAGGCATATATACAGGCAAACAGAGCAGCTCCCCGGGAGCTGCGTGATGCCCCGAACGTTACGGTTGCAGTAAAGCAGGATTTTCCCTCCGGCATCTTTTCAGAAGAGACTTTTCTCAGGCTGGAAGGCGGCATCTCCGGTATCGCAGCTACTCATACTTCTTATATCACTCGCTCTCGGGAGCTCTCCAACAGGTATCTTAACCGCCTGCAGCATAGCCGCTGCCGAGGCTCTGGCCGGAGCAGTCGGAATCTGGGCAGGCAAGATACTCTATGAGAGTCTCAGGGAATCTCCTCATCAGGAGATCAAGCCTCAGAATTAATGACAGAACCGCCCATCAGGATCTCCATTTCGAGCTCATCTCTCGCCGGAATGCCGTCCCGGCCGATTGTCGGAATCAACGGCTTCATCATTCTGGAGACATCAAGCGCATTTTTATGCAGTGCGGCGAGATGGAAGCCTCTTTTCTGGTAAAATCTCAGTGCCTGAAGGTTATCATTTGTTGTAATGAGCCAGAGGCGCTTACAGCCAGTTTTTCTGGCATATTCCTTCATTGCGTCGATGAGTATTGAGCCCACACCGATTTTGGTTTTGAGACTGTCGAGTGTAATTATCTCTATGGCGGAGTGATCGATGTTAAAGGTGAGAAGCCCGACTTTTTCACCTTCGTGAATTGCTATAAAGCCAGGAAGCTCTGCCGGTCGGAATGCAAAGCCGTGTGCTATCACGCGCTCTTCACCCCATCGTGCCTTTATGATGCCGGACATCCATTTTCTGTCTGATTCCTCCACAGGATGTATATCAATCTTTTCCAAGAGAACACCTCCTTCAAAGAGTGTATGTGGAAAATCTCTTCATTCCATATTTATGAGAAATTATGTGTGAGGCACATTTTTCCCTGCCAATTAACAGCGCTATCGCAGAATGTCTTTCCAGAGCTCAGGCAGTGCGGAAGTTACGGGCTTTTTAATGCTGCACAGGGCGATCTTTGATAAAAGAGGAGATGGCCCGTTTAATTCAACTATAAGCTTCCTGGCCTTCTGAGCTTCTATCAGTAATTCCATCTGCCGGTGAAAATTGCTTCCAATAACCAGAATCACTTCGCTTTTCATCAGCTGCTCTGTTACCTGATCAGATCTGGACTGATCGAACTCTTCGCCAAGCCACAGCACGTCGGGCCTGAGACGCGCTCCACAGGAGCAGGTGTTTTCTGCCATGTGGTCGGTAGCTCTGTCAATCACCTTTTTCTCAACAGAGCAGAGGTTTCTGAAGATATTGCCATAGAGCTCGATTATCTTTGTGGAGCCTGCAAAGCTGTGCATCCCGTCTACATTTTCAGTGACAAGCATGAAGTCGCTCCAGAACTCTTCCATCTCGGAAAAGACTCTGTAGCATTCCGGAACTTCCATCGTAATGAGCGAGTTTCGCAGCTCAGTCGTCGCCTCCCAGAACAGATCGGGAGCTTCCTTGAACGTTTTTTCCGAGAAGATATGAAGCTCCTCATCGTTCTTCCGCACCGTCGCTCCCCGTATGCCTGGGATGGAGCACTCACTGGCGAGGAGAAATCCTGTGATGGCTGTGACAGATCTGGATGTTTTCAGCTTTTCGATGATGGCCCACTGCAGAGAGCTCGACATTGATACCGATGCGTAGCTTTTCTTTTTTGAGATGAGGACGCTCTGATACAGGGCTTCCTTTCTTCCAAGAGACTGATAGGAAGATGCGTCGTCAAATTGTCTGGTAAGGCCTTCCAGTGTTTTTACCTCATTTTTAAACAGATCATCATCTTTGTAATCACTTGCAAGGATTGAATCAATCGATTTCTTGAGCACTTCCTGCGCATTTTTCAGGTTTCCGCTGTCTGCATCTTTTACCGCCTGTTGACGGGCCTGAATGGACTGGCAGAGGATCAGCTCGCGGTGGACTATGGGATTTATCTTCTGGCCGGCAACTTCTTCATTATTTCCATATCCCACTTTGACAAAGGCGCTCAACTCTCTGAAAATGACCTCTTCGTAAACCTGCTGGTATGAGAGGTTGAGCACCGATACGCCGATGTCCTCCCTGGAATCTGAGCGGGGAGTGACAAATTCCAGCAAAACAGATCTTTCATCGCCTGCAAAGATGTCGCCCAGGTTGATTGTGATTTCAGAGCCATGCTGCACAGTTTTAAAATCGTGATGAACTCCCACAAAGGTCACCTGCTTTGAGGGCGATATGGTGAGGGTCAGGTTCTGGGCGAAGAGGGAGAGAAGCTCAGAGAGCTCGGCCGCAAAGGTAGACGGTGCCTTTTCCGGACTGTCGATGAAGTAGTAGTTGCCTTTCCCTGCGTCAGCAATTCCTCTCATAAGATCTTCGTTGATATCGGCGCCAAAACCTATGGCAGTTGTGGAGATGCCGTTGCCATCGAGCTGCTGTGCAAGTTTCATCAGTCCTGCGTGTTCGATAATCCCTTCATTGGCGCATCCGTCAGTCAGAATGACGATCCTGCTCAGGCGCTCCTTTGAAATATTTTTCAATACCTCCTGAGAGCCTGCCAGCCATCCCCCTGAGAGGTTGGTTGAACCTGCAGACTCTATGCCGCTTATCAGTCTCTTCAGCTCTTCCTTGTTCTTGACGGGTTCGGCAGGCGAGAGGACTTCCACATTTGTATGAAAGGTGACAATGGAGAGGATATCTTCACTGGAGAGCTGAGATACGAGAAAGCGTGATGCATGGCAGACATGATCCAGCTTGGATCCCTCCATCGAGCCGCTTCTGTCGAGCACAAGCCCGAGGTTCAAAAGCCTTCTCTTTTTCATCTCAACTGCCGGTGCATTGATGCGCACCAGAACATAGAGATGGCTGGATGACTCAAAGGAAACCAGCTCGTGGCTGAGATTATATGAAAGCGTCAGCATTGGCTCACCCCACTCTGCATCTGTTTCACACGACGGGACGTGCAAAGATGCTCTTTATTCTCCTGGTATAATTTCTATGGGGAAATCTGAATCCTTTTTAATCTGAGAATACTGATTCACATCACAGTATGAAGTCAGTAGAGAGAAATTTGGATTTATGCTCCCTGGTATAGACACTCTTTGGAAAGATTTTCAATCATCCAGACCGGACGAGAGGGCAGAATGGCAGGTTTCTGCTGAGGGTCAAAAGGCTCTGACAGGCATGGAATCATCCTTTCTTTCTGACAAATGACGCTGTGCTTTCAAAGAAAAAATGATTCTTCCGCGAGGGTATGTATATTAACGCTCAAAAATTTCGCCATCAGAAATGGCAGGAAATTTTGATAACATCAGGTTTACCTGATGGCGTTAACTATGCTTGTGAGTATAAATGCTGTATTTCTCTTTTCAAGCACGGAAGGCAGGACCGTTTCCCGTCCTGCCCCTGCCGGAACATATACCGGACCGCCTCTTTACTTTGGTCCTGTAACTTTAGGTTAAAAGGTCGGAGAAAATCATACTGATGAAAGCTATTATGCACGGATATTCAAAATCCTTTTATGATGGAGATTCTGAAATGTTGCTGTCTCTCTGGTTTTCACGTAGATGGAATCTGAAATTGTGTTTATGTTGTTTGAAAAAGGAATTCCAGATCTCAATCAGAAAATAAAGCGCATATTGTGAGGTATATCCATGCATTGCGATTCAGAAGCCGCATTCGGATTCTATGACACACACAGCGAACTGTATCACGAGAGGACTTTCCATCTCGATCCCGGAGACTTTCTCACGCCACTGATGGAAAAGCTCTCTCCAGGAGCGCTGGTACTGGATGTGGGGTGCTCCTCAGGGCGCGATCTCTGCTGGTTCAAAGATCGCAGGTTTGCTGTAATTGGCTTTGAAGGCTCTCCATGTCTTGCTGAGATGGCGAGAATGAATGCAGAATGCACTGTGCTGGAAGGCGATTTCACAACCTTCGACTTTTCCGGACTGAGTGTTGATGCCATCCTGCTGGTAGCAGTTCTAGTGCATCTGCCTCACGGGTTTTTTGAAAGTGTTCTGAGGCGAATTTCCAGGGCGTTGAGGAAAGGAGGCTATATGCTCATCACGATGAAGGAAGGTGAAGGATCTGTCATCGATAAGGAAGACAGGACATTTTATCTGTGGAAAGATGACATGTTGAAGCCTCTCTTTGATACAACGGGCTTTTCTGTGTGTCATTTTTCCAGAAATAAGTCAAAGCTAGGCACCGGTGAGGTATGGCTTGAATACGTGCTGCAGTCCCGCCTGTGAAATGGATGCCGCGGCGAGCGCATATGTAGCCAGGCATGACAGGTGTGCGTGCTGTTGGACTGTTTATGCTCAATTGAACCCATCATTCCAGCCTTCCACTATTCCCCCCTTAACGGGGGCAGGCAATTGTGAGCAAAGCGAACCAGGTCCTTATCTCTGCCCCTCAATGCTGAGCTTGTATTCATGGATCTGCTGATTGCTCTGCCCTATTATATCGATGGTCATCTCACCAGAGGCAGCGCCTGTAGCTCTGTAGCTCGACAGGTTGCGGAGCGACAGTTTGATGGTTCCGCTTCTCCTGGAACCGGCAGGAATGCTCTCTTCTATCTTTCCGTAATAATTTACCGTTTTCTTCTCGTAGTTATTGCGATCGCGAATACCAACCACCTGGAAGAGAACTGTAACATTCTGCTGCGGCTCATTCGTGTTGTTCTGAACTGTGACATCAACAAGAATACCCTGGTTCTGGGAGAACTCGCCATATACCCTGTGATTCACGATCTCCAGTCTTTTAACTGAATTCTGATTGCCTGCCTTATTCCCGCCGGGAGAGCTTCCCGAAGATGATGAGCCTTGCTGTGCTCCGGATTTTCCAGCATTTCGGGCAAAATAGTTATATTCATACCAGGGGCTCATCACATACAGAATGCTTTCATCCCTCATCACATAAGCTCTCACTCCGAGGACATTCTGAAGTGTGTTTCTTGATATATAGTGAAAATTCTTAAATAGCTCGGATGCTGCAGAAAAAGCTCTGCCATTTACCACAACAGTTTTATCGCTGAAGGTGACGGCGATTCCGAGAGTCTTTGCAATGGGCTCCACAGGAAGGTACAACTTATCCTTGATGCGAATGGGATAAATCTCACTGAGCTCCTTGCCGTCTGTGAGGATGCGAAGATCTTTCGCTTCCTCCTGTGCATATGCAGGTATGTTGATGCTTGCTGTGAGAAAGAAGATGATTTCGATAATAATAAATGCAATGGGAGTCATTGACTGAATCCAGGTTTTATTGTATCTCATCTCAGTATCCTTCCTCTTCCTTTGGAATAATAAAATAAGATGCACTTTGCACTTACAGGGATGATACAGGGAAGTGGGTTTTATGTAGTGCAGAGAATGGTGGTGTCAAGTGATATAGATAAATATAATAATCGTATCCCACTCTTTCAATATATATCTGTTCTGTATATGACAAAATATTCCTGCGCTGTATTATGGCAATCAGTAATAGAGTTCCGGGGAGGGGCGGCACTCGACTGTCATTCAGGCAGTCATCGTTGTTTTTTCATGCCGCTTGATAAATACAGGATTGGAAATATTCAAGAAGGAATTCTTCTCTCTCTGCAGCGAAGGTTCCTGAGCAGCCTGAGCAGCCTGAGCAGCCTGAGCAGCCTGAGCAGCCTGAGCAGCCTGAGCAGCCTGAGCAGGTGATTCTTGTTGTCGATATGGCAGGCTGAAAGAGGTGATTCTTATGAGCATTATTCCTGCAACGAACAGGGGGATGATCTGCAGGATATGTGGAAAAATCAGCGCACAGGTGGTTTTGGTCGTGCTGATGGCAGTACTGGTCTGTATTTTCTCACAATCTCAGGCATCCGCCGAAAGGCAAGGTTCAGCCGGAAAACTGATTGCCGCTGAAACAGAGAAGAACGATAAATTTCACTCATACAGAATGGATTATTCCGGTACCCACAAGATACCTGAGGATAAAAAGATCAGACAGAGCGTAAAAGTCTATTCACCTGACAGGAAATGGTATGCTTTCTGTGAGATAACCGGAGACAGAGAAGGCATCAGGGAGGGCTCCAGAGATGTGGCTTACTGGTTCGGCAGGGTGATTCTGGTCAATGCATCCAATGGCGAGAAGCGTGAGATTCTGAAGACGGACAGGGCACTGTCGCAGTATCAGGCTGTCAGGTTTGCCATAGAGGACTGGACGAAAGATTCGCGTTATCTCCTTGTATCACGCCAGGATGAGGGAGGATATGATACCATCCTGTCTTTTTACGATCTGTCGGCACGCTCGCTTCATCAGATCAGCACTTTGAAGAGTAATTATTACTGCCTGGGGTGGGATAATGATGCATTCATATGCCACAGGGGCGATCTGATCTCCTACGCCAGATCTGCAAAAAACGGCAACTTCTTTTCTTGGACCCCTCCCGCAGAAACGCTGGTACAGATGAAAGTGAATGAACATGAAGCGGAGAAGCTTGAGAAGCTCAGAGAGCGAAACGGTCTTGTGATCGACGGAGATATGGAGGCGCTTCGCAATAATTGAGAGAAAAGTTTAAATCGAGGAGGACAATCCATGACAACTCGAATATTGTTACTTGCTGCCACGATAATGATGATGGTGATCCTTTCGCTGCTTCCATGCAGTGGCCAGGATGCTGTCCCTTCCCTGGAAAAGAAGAGTGTGCTAGGCGGCAAGGTTGAAATCCTGATACCGTCAACCTTTACCGTCATGGAGGAAGACATGCTGAAGCTTAAATATCCCATGCAGAACAGGCCCGCACTCGTTTATACCAATGAAGCAGGCTCGATCAACGTCGCCTTCAGCCTGACCACCTCAAAGGCAGAAGAGAAGGACGTACCGGAGATAAAAGAGACTTTTGTGAAGGTCTTCAAGTCGATGTATAAATCTGCAGAATGGCTCGGTGATGGATTGGTCACTATCAATGGAAAGAGCGTGGGATTCATGGAGCTTATCACTCCCGCCGTGGATACCAGAATATACAATCGCATCTTCTTTGCCGAATGTGATGGAAGGATACTGCTCTGTACCTTCAACTGCAAGGAGAGCCAGGTGACAGAGTGGGCGCCGGTAGGAAAGAAAATAATGGACTCCCTTGTGACTAAATGAGTAATGCCAGGTTTCGGTGCCCTTCGTTCCTGAGGAGGCTCAAGCCTGTGCGAATCATTGGATTCAGGCTTGAAGGCAGGCTGTCAGGAGTTCTTTCCCTGACTGAGCGCCGCTCCTATGGCCGGCGGGAGGAACAGCGTGTCCAGCTTCGGAGCTATGTCTCTGATGGTGCTTTCTCCGCTGTAGCAGGGAGCGGAGCGCAGTCTCTTCAGCGCTTTTGCAGCCTTTTCGCGCTGTGATTCAGAGCTCTTGTCAGAGCTGAGAATCTCCAGCATCTGCTTCTCTTCGGCGCGGGCCATCTCACCAAGCTTCTCAGGCGGCGCTGCAAATGCCTCATATGTCGGAGCCAGCCCGTATTTCTCGAGAATGACTACTTTGTTGTTGATCTCTTCCCTTGAGAGTCCTGGATCCCTGGGGAACTTCGTCACCAGGAATGTATCTTTTGCTGGGTCCATCTGCAGAATGGTGGGTCTTACAAACTGCTTTTCGCCGAGCCACGTTGTTTTATCCCATACTTCGAGTGAGCTTTCAGGAAGAATTCCGCCCCGCTCGGCATAATCCCGGACCATTCGGCGCATGAGCCTGTCTTCGGCCATTTCACTGTCGAGATAGATAGTGGCGTGGGCAAGGCCCAGGCTGTTGAGATGGGAGATGATCTCCTTGTTGGCTGCATGGAGGGAGTCAATTACCAGGATGTCATCGCTTCCGATCTCCATATGGCGAGGCTTTTCCTCGCGGAATCCCTTGAACTTCACATCAGGAAGGCGCCATCCGCCCGGCCTGGTGTCGGTGAAGTTGTATACAGGCACATCGGCAGAGCCGTTCTGAATCAGAGTTGATATATCTTCCTTGAACCGCTTCACATCCACTGCTTCGATTGAGTCCCAGTAAAGTGCCGTTTTATCAGGTGTCCTGGGATAGTCTGGATCATCTATATCCCTGAAATACATATCTCCCTGTAAGTCTACGGCTTTGCGGCCGGCCTTCTCGGCGAACTCCTTGACCTGTGCGATCAGCGTGGATTTACCGCCGCTGGACGGTCCGGCCAGTATCAGGGCAACACGCTCTCCCTGCGGGAGGTTCTCAATCAACTGCTGCACCTGATCGAGACGGTTGGGCACGCCGCCTTCTCCCAGAGCCAGGCTCAATGACTGGGTTGTCTGCCTGCCAGGGAGATGAACTTCATGGAGCGAGCCGCTTTCGTCCTCATTGAGGCGTTTCACGACGTGGAACTCTGAGGGATAGCGCATCGCCGCTTCCTTGATGGAAGGGCTGCTGGAAAGGCGCTCCACCACTTCATACACTCCCTCCAGTGTGCTGCCTGCAATAGCATCCGGACGGCTTTTTACGAGCGCTGCCGATTCATTCCCGCCTGTGTTTTCGATGGTGATGACCGAGGTGACAGATGGCCAGGCGCGCATATAGCCTGTCATCTGCTCTTCCATTGCTTTATACTGCGCTTCATCGAGAGGCTGGGTGTTGTCGAGCGACGCCACGGCAATATGGTCAAGTCCGGGGATCTGCGAGAACGTGATATGCTCCGCCTTTCCTGACATGCTCTGTTTCAGCGTTTCCACGTTGTATGAAGAACTGACTGAGCCGTTAAGTGTTACAGTGTCTTCAGTTGAAGCTGTTTTATCCTTTGATGGCAGAAAAGCCCCAGCATCGCGCTTCGCATATGAAGCGTGTGCGGCAGTCGAAGTAATGTTGCGAATTGAATCGCTCATAACAGAACCCTTTCTTCTGCGGCCCGCATAGAGTTATATTACTGACCATGTCATTATACCACATCGCCTGAAAAAAATGGGGACAGACTCGAATATTAACAATTTGTTCACAAATGATGGAGCAAATCAGAGACAGACTCTTATATTGACAAATCTATGGAAAGGAAAATGCTGCGCTCAAAGACGAAAGATCAGGCGCGAGACTCTTCCACCTTCTTCTGCCTGCAGAGCAGCGGCTTTATCCCTTCTTCAGTAAGATCGATAACCAGCGCTATTCTGCCTATATCCTCTCCAACTGTTCCGAGCTTTTCTGTCATATGAAAAGTGCTGTCCGTCAATCTTCAGAAAGGAGAACTCCGGCCTTCAGGGCCTGAAGGCTTCAAAGGGCAACTAAATCAGCTCGCTCAGTTATACAGGAGCCTTCAGCTTCTTTTCTCCCCTGCAAAGAGGAAGTGGGAACACAGAAGGAATCCCGGTGTGACCTCTGAAAGATAGAGTAAGTGAAGCAGCGAAGCCTGTCATCTTACCCAGAATACCTCTCCCTTAGGTGTAAAAGGAAGACGCCCACCCAGGGGCATTATGAAGGCGTGCTCACGTCGAATATGAAGTCTGTCGCATACGCCGTCGGTGATGACCAGAAATGGCCCTTTCGGTGGGAAGTCATGCGTGTTTTCGAGGAGGTCTATGGCAGGCTGCAGCACTGTTCCACCCCGGCCTCTGACCTTTACATGCTCGAGAAGCGCTTCAGGAGCAATATACCCCTGATCATAAGCTGCGGCGTCGCAGAAGATTACCCTTACAAGCGGCACATCCCGCGACACCGAATAGCTGGCAATGGCGCCCAGAGCTTTGCCGAGCAGAGCCCGATCCATTGAGCCGGAGGTGTCGAGAATGACGCCGAATGTCCTGCCTTCTTCCGAGCCTTCGGCTGGAATCCATCGGGGACGGGGAATATCCGGTGTCGCTGACTGCCGTCTGCTCGGTCTGGCGTATGATCGAATCTTCTCGATGGGGGAAAAGCAGTTGTCAAACCATCGGGCCAGCTCGACGTCCCATGGAATTGGCGGCTGGCTGATAGAGCGTATCTCCTCTATCAGGTCGCCTGGCAGATACCCCCGGCCCTGATCTTGATGGTAGATGAGGCCCTGGGCGAGGCAGCCGCGGTAAAAGTCATCGAGGGAGAGCCCTTCGCCGGAGTGCCACCATCCCTGTTCCTTCTTTCCCAGAATATCGCCGAGACCGAAGCCTCTCAATGTGGCGAGTTTCCTGTAACGGCGCATGTCAAGCACGATCTGATCATATATTGTTTCTGCCGACATTCCCTTGAGTTCAGGGTCATAGAGCAAGCCGAACTGCGGCAGCTCGCCGATTCCCATTTCGATAAGCCATCCATTGATTACATAATCGCAGGCAACGTTCCAGAGGTAGCTGTCCCGTCCGCGTGTTCTCCTGCTGTGTCTCAGGCCCACATGAAGGAACTCGTGGGCCAGCACGAAACGGCATTCCAGATCATCCATGCCTGCTGCAGGGTTGATGTAAATCTCCTGCAGCTCCTCGTCGACTGCAGCCACGCTGACTTCCAGCCGGTTGCAGATCAGAGGATCTTCGATGATGGCAAATGATGCGGCAAGTGATCCCAGGAGGGGATAGCTGGAGAGAAACCATGTGCGGGCCCTCTGTGCCGCCGTGTTTGTTTTGCTTTCGGAGCCCAGTTCGGCTATCTGGCCGGCGGCAACCTGCACTGCGCTTGAGACTGCTGCGGCGACTCCCCTGGCCAGCAGAGCAGGCCAGTCTGTGGGGCGGCTGTGCCATCGCCTCTGATAAGATGACAGGTTCCTGGATTGACCCGGAGCGGATGTGAAGATCATGTCCCTGTGCTGAGGCCCTCCGGCGGTGCCGGTGAAACCGCATTGATCAGGGACCCCTCTCAGGGAGAGCTCTTCAAAAAGCTGCTCTTCGGTGCCTCCAGGGAGATCCTGGGCTACGACGATGCCGTCAGGCCGCCTGCCGAGCTTCATATCTGCAAGGAATCTTGCAATGATGCAGTCACAGGCAACATTCCACCGGTGGGGATCGTTTTTTTCGATGAAATGATTGAAGCCGAGATGAAGAAGGCAGTGAGCCAGCACGTAGAGCCACTCTTCCGGTGTGCAGAGCCTGTCGGGATGCACATCCACATCTCCGCCCTCCGACACGACAGCCCATCCGGCCTTGGGACAGAGGCTCTTCTCGCTCCGTGAGATATATGCATGGGAGGCCATAGGTGAAAAAAGGGGGTGGCGCATCAGAAGATCCACCCCTTTCATATACATCTCCTCTGCAGGGTCGCGCTTCTTCATGGGGACAGACTCCAATATTGACATTTTGTTCATAAATAGGGACAGACTTCTTTTTCAGCAAGGTTGAATAAGCCAGCCTGAATGGTCACAGACTCATTTTTTCAGAAAAAAGAGTCAGTCACCTGTTTTTCTTTTCGGCCAGACGGGGCAGATCTCTTACAAGATCGACGAGGAACCAGTCTGGCAGAATCTCGTTCTCATTGTCTGCACTGACTACCATCTGAGCCATTTCCAGACTTATTCCTGCAAGGTCCCTGATCAGCGCCTTGGCGCGGTGGATGAGCTTCTTATGACTCTCTGTCATTGCCTCCCTCTGTGATGGGAGCTCCTTGATGAGCTGAGCCCTGAAAGACTGGGAGAGGAAATAGAGAAGATCCCTGTCTTCAGCCTGGGATGGCCAGCTGCAGTCGCCTTTCAGTATCCCGTCGAGCCTGTACCTGCTTCGCATCTGCTTGATAAACGCCTTGAACTGTGTTGCATGGGATGGCGACAGACATCCAAAGGCCAGTATTTCAATCTTTTCATCATTCATGTCCTTTCCCAGCTCGGTAATGGCATCACTCAGAATATGCCAGGCCCGCGGCGAAGAAAAGGGCTCCTCATGTTTGGGCGGCTGAGTCCAGAGATGATCAGGGCGGATGGAGATATACTCGAGGATCAGCGGATGAATGCCGTTTTTCTGCGCCCATTCGAGCCAGTCCCGGTGCGACACCTTCATCTGCACATGGAGCATCCTGTTGATGAGGGCAGATGACATTGGCTTCACAATGGCGCTGTCCTGGGCTCTGTTTCCTGCTCCTATCACTATGGAGCCTTTGGGAAGATGGTATTCTCCAACGCGCTTCTCCTGAATGAGGCTGTAGAAAGATTTCTGAACTTCATGCGAGCAGGCGTTGAGCTCGTCGAGAAAGAGGCAGTAGGGCTCCTTTCTTGCAATCATCGTGGGAGGGCAGAAACGGCTGCATCCGTCGGCTATCTGCGGAACGCCGATGATATCTTCCGGAGCCAGCTGGCTCCCTAGAAGAGAGACGCAGGTCAGGCCCATTTCCTGTGCGAACTGCTGCACTATCGAGGATTTGCCGATGCCAGGCGGCCCCCAGATAAAGACAGGCCTCACAGGTGCTATATAAAAGAGCAGCTCGTAGAGGGATTTCTGTGTCACATTGCATGGGATGTTCAACGTATCACCGTCCTGGATCTATTTCTACAACAGCACAATAGTAGCATGGGATGGCAGTAATTTCAATAGATTTGGATACATCACAGTCCAGAAGTCAGAAAGAGAAGGAGGATATGAAAAGCGGCAGTCAGAGAGGCGTCTTGTGCAATTATATGCGGCGGCATTTAGCTACAGTATATCGGCATTCATCTACTGTGCGGCGGTGCTGAGTTACTGTGGTGCGGCACTGAGTTGCTGTGCGGCGGCTCTGAGTTACTGTGCGGCGGCACTGAGTTGCTGTGCGGCGGTGCTGAGTTACTGTGCGGCGGCACTGAGTTGCTGTGCGGCGGTGCTGAGTTACTGTGCGGCGGCACTGAGTTACTGTGCGGCGGTGCTGAGTTACTGTGCGGTGGTGCTGAGTTGCTGTGCGGCGGTGCTGAGTTACTGTGCGGCGGTGCTGAGTTACTGTGGTGCGGCACTGAGTTGCTGTGCGGCGGCTCTGAGTTACTGTGCGGCGGCATATCTCTCACACTCTTCCTCCAATTATGTTGAAATAAGAGTCTATGTTGTATTGATATGCTTTGAATTCCACTCCCTCTTTCTCTGTCAGGAACTGATAAAGGCGCTTTGAGAGAGAATCGATGCAGGCCTCGTCAGGTCTGAACGGGATTCTATTGAGAGACGTGATTCCCACGAGCAGCTGCATTGCCTCCATGGGAGTGAATCTGTTGAGAAGAAATGTGCCGTTTATGATAACAGACGGTAAAGAGAGGGATAGGAATCTCTAGCCGAGCAGTTCCACGACACATCGTGAGCCGCTCATATCCCTTATTTTCAGCAGCTGATCTCCACTTTCCATCGAAGTGATGAGTTCTCTGGCCTTGAGATCCTTTCTGCCCCTGACCCTCTGCATCTCATATGCGGCATTCTTCAATGGCACGTCGGCGATAAAAGGACTCGCCAGGCAGGCTGCATTTCTCTGCATTGAAAGGCGCCACAGCCATACAAGAATATAGAGCTTTTCGGCTGAGACGTTGAGAGAGCGCTGCTGTCTGCAGAGCTTCTTCATGTGAAAGAGTGGAGAAAAACATACATCCATCAGGCTCTCAGGAAGAAGAAAAAATGTTTCCACTGAGGGAACGATGATATGAAACACCCTGTTCATTCCTTCTCCGTTGGGGAACTGTGGGTTCGCAGGCTCAGAGATTCTCTCATAGGAAAGTCCTGTGGATTTCAGGAAATCAGCGATGCAGGGGTGGGTTGAGTTCTGAGAGTGTTCTGCATTGATCTGCAGAGGGGGAAATAATTTTCTGAGATATTGCGCCGAAATCCTGACAGGGTTCTGCTTCGTTGCAAGATAATGAATGATAATGTAGAGAAGCGCATATCGATATCCGTGCAGCCCTCTCAGAAGGAGCAGAAAAGGTTCAAGACTGTACGGCATTCTGAAGAGATTGCGCTGATTCAGATTCTGTTTCATATTTTGCGATATAGACAACAGTGAAAAAGTCTAGTATAATTATGGTGCCGCAGAAAGGTGGGCCTCCGGAATGCGGCACGATCCCTTCGGGGGTCTAACAGTCAGGGACGACAGAACAGTCTGAAAAAGAAAAGTTCTCTCGCGATCTGACTTGGCCCTGGCAGTGGATGGAAGCATACCACTGCCGCTGTTTTTTATGATTCTTTTCCTGGCATTCAAAAACCTTTGCAGGTTGTGAAAGAATGTTCAGAACCCTCCATTACCTGGTCTGTTCAGGCTCCCACTGACCAACGACATCACTTTCAAGTCTGTCTTTGGAAGAGACACGAATACCCACATACTGATGCCGCTTCTGAACATCGTACCGGGCTTCACCAACAGGGAGTGCATCGAGAAGGCCGGGATCCTGAATCCTTTCCGTTACGGTGAAAGGGTGAAAGACAGAACCATAGTCCTGGCCATAGCCACTACAGACAGTCTGGGACGCCGGTACAATATCGAGATGCAGGTTGAGCGTGACAGCGCACACTCATAGCAATTTACCGCAATGATGCGGACCTCATACCCGATGAACAGGGCAAGACGCTGAGCATACGTTTACACCATCTGGCTAACCGCAGTTCTGATGAAGCAATTCGTCACCTCTGCGATGAACTCACTGCAACTGAGACCGTCTTTCCGGGTACTGATCTGCGCATCGTATAAGAACTCTTGTCGGCACATAATCCCTGAGATCAGGAGATCTGAATTTATTGGCATCGGCAGTCTCGCAAAGCTCTAAAACTCCTTTGTTTTGAAGCAATGAGCTTCCTTATTCCGATTCACGTTACCTTCCCCTGCTCTTTCAGGGAGCCGTTTATTATGGAGGATTATTACATCGATTTGATGAAATCAGTTGCTATCAGCAAAAGAGGCTGGATCTTACATGCATTACGAGCTTTCTTACGACTGCGATACTCAGAAGGTTACTGCTGTGGTTGTGAAGTCACGGCTGAAGCTGTGGAAGGGTGAGGCTCTGCCTCTAAGATCAAATTTTGAAGTATCAGTCCAGCCAGGTGAATGGGCTTCCAATGTATCAATCAGGGACAAATCTCTGATAATGGGGAAAAAGGCTGCAAATTTCTCTGTCGATCTGGCAAGCCCCTTGTCGTTAAAGGACTTTCTGAGCCTCATTGTTCCCAGAAAGCCAATCCAGCTCTCAGTGACACTCTTCCCCGATATTTCAGTGCCTGCCCCTGGTATTCCTGTCCCTGTCTCGATGCCTCCTGTGACATCGCAGGTGGAAGTCGGGATACCGAGAATTCCAATAGGCCAGATTCAATCTGATGTCGATGGCGATTCATGCCCTCAGCCCGGAGTCTATGTTACAGCCAGGGTTGTGCCGCCAGACTTCCTGCAGCTCACACCGAAAGAAGCTGCCGCGGCAGCCCGATCAATTTCATTCAAAAGTGAGTCAAGTGCGATAGACAAGACCGGAGAGGATCTGCTTAGTGACGGCAAGCGAGCTCTGTTTCAGCCAGTCTCATCCCTCTCTGCCGAGACGCTGCCCAAAGGCTCCTATACAGTATTTATTACAGCAGAAATCGCCGGCATCAACCTATCGCAGCGTCTACATATCTCCATCGAGCCCCCTAAGAGCTACGAGCTCCATGTATCGGCGTCGACTCTCTCCGTCACCAGGAAAAGCTCTGCAGGGCTGGCAGCCTCTGTTATTGAAGTGGACTATCAGGGCAACAGGACTCAGGTGCCTGATGCGGCTATATCTCTTCTGGTATCTCAGAATCTCGGAGATGTGCTGAGGGTGGCGCCTCCATCTGCAGAGCGGGAGCTGCAGGCGCATATCACGCAGCTCAAGCTTGCAAAGGAGCCTGAGACCACACTGGTGGTAAAGGCATCGGTCAAAGCAAATAATTTTACACACTATGTTGGTTTGCATATGGAAACGCTTTCCGATGTGGATATTGAAGTGGAGGCAGTTCCTCCTGGAAAGCTTACAATAATGCTGTCAGTCAGGACTGACAAAGTGACGCTGAAAGCGACGGTGATCTTCCCTCCCACAACGCCTGTTCCACCTGATATATATCAGAAAGCTATGAACGGCATATGCTTTGAATGCACTCCGGAAGCATCTGCCTGGATAACAACCGGCCCTTCCCGCCGTGATACTTCCGACTGGGTATGCTGTGATGTGCAGAGCAGGGGATGCGACATGGATGCAGGCTGGCCATCTTCAGTGAATGTAGTGGTTAAAACCTCTGTGGAAGGCAGGGAGATATCGGAGACGGTGTCGATTCAGCTTATCGAACCGCCTGAGCTTGTCTTATCTCCAGAGTCGCTGACCTATCTCGCCAACTCTGACAAAAAGTATGGAAAGGCCGAGGCGAAGAAGGTGCAGCAGGTAAAGCTTTCACTTTCATCTCCAATGGAGGGAAAATGGAGGTTCACGCTTGCACCTGAGAAGGATCTGCAAAAACTCTTGACGGTGTCGAAAAAAGAGGAGAAGGATGATTCGACTACCTACAACATTGCAGTCATTGAGCCTGTGAAGAAGCCTGTCATAAAGGCCGGACCTCTCTCCTGGCATCAGTATGGAATAATGAAAACATCTGCTACTGATGGCTCACTCACACTTTCCGGTCCCGATCTCAGAGTAACGGTCTATTACGAAGGCCTTTTCATAGACAGGATTTATACACTTGACAGGAGCGGCATCTTCAAATGGGTGCCTAATCTTGAAAAGGTTCCTCTTCGAATTGATCTGCCATTGAAGGACAGGAACAGGGTGTCCAAGGTAAGATTCCAGGCCATGGTGTGGAATGGGACTGAAGTTGAGGAGGACAAAAATACCGTTGACTATGCCAGGCTTCAGTTTGGTGAGCCGAAGAGCGATGATACATATGGGCAGATTGTGTTCAAGCTTTCGAAGCTTATTGAGGAGTTCAATGGAAAGGATGAAGGCGGCGAGCTCAGCAACTATCTGACCTGGTCGCTCAGTATCGATCAGATATACCCTGCCAGAGGTGAGAAATATCCGGCAATGATAGATGTGACATCTCCAGTCGGACCAATCGAGCTACCTCTTGAGCTGTGGACGGCAAAGCCTGTCAGTACGCTCGGCACCATTGAGGAGGAGCGAAAGCGCTGTGTCGACTTCATTGCCGACTGCATCCCCAAAACCCACTGGAAGGAAATTCTGGAAGACCTGGATGCGCTCCCCCACAAAAGTGCCCAGGATTACCACGATTACCTGAAGACCATCTGGGCAAAAGCCTACCAGATCTGGCACGATGAGCAGAAAGATCTGCAATACTGGGAAAACGGATGGGGAGCTTTTTTTATCACATGGGGGGAGCGGGCAAAGGTGCCGGGAGATTTCTGTTTTGCTGTGCTTGTAGGATACTATGCCGGCATCTATTTTGGTCCTCAGTACGGCGTGGCTGCGTCACTGGTCGGACCGATTATCAAGGATATCATCTTTGAATTCTATGAATATCATCTCTTACATGGCGGCGGAAGGAAGATGTCAGATGTGGTCTGCGAGTTCTGCAGCAAGCGGTATGTCAAGTTCTTTGCCGATATGGGTGTGACCGGTGTAGATCTCTTCATCCTTCACGGCTTCGACCCGATAAAGAATCCAAGACAGGCTGCAGTGGCACTCTCTATTCTCTGGATATGGAAGTTCGTTGTGCACTGGGATAGAGATGTGGATGAGAAGGGGAACAATATGGGAATAGGCCATGCATTTCTCGCGGCCTGCCAGGAGGTCCTGTTTGTCACGGCCATGGTACTCACACAGAAGTTTATTGAAGTGCACGGCGAAAAAGATCTGAAAGATATCTGGAAGATGATTACGGAGAAGAAGAAGGGAGTTACAGGGCAGACACACGGAACCGATACCCCTTCAGGGAAGCCTCCTGAGAAGCCTCCTGAGAAGCCTTCAGAGAAGCCTCCTGAGAAGCCTCCTGAGAAGCCTTCAGAGAAGCCTTCAGAGAAGCCTCCTGAGAAGCCTCCTGAGAAGCCTTCAGGGAAGCCTCCTGAGAAGCCTCCTGAGAAGCCTCCTGAGAAGCCTCCTGAGAAGCCTTCTGGGGATTCTCCTGAGAAGCCTTCAGAGAAGCCTCCTGAGAAGCCTCCTGAGAAGCCTTCAGAGAAGCCTCCTGAGAAGCCTCCCAGGAAGCCTTCGGACGAGGAGGCTCCACAGGGACCGCACTCTGATCCTGAGAAGAACCATATCAATCAGGTGGATAAGTATTATAAGAACAATCATCATGAAGAGTTGCAGAGCAATTATCATATCAATATGAGCGAGCAAAGGCTTGGAGAGACTCTGAAAGGTCAACTTGACTGTGGATCTGATGGGGTGTATGCTGCCAATAAGGGTGCAGGCCCCATGGGATATGAAAGAGGAAATACAAGAGTTGTCAGAGTCAATGAGAAGAATGTAGTTGAATTGAAGATGAAGAGTAACGGACAGTTATATGACCCTGCAACAGGGAAAAACGTCGATGCGTCATCGTTTCCTGATAAGATTATCTTTGTACCCGCACCTGAAGGGACAGGTGGCGTCATGACATATGTAACTCCATCTGGCACCAGGACTTCATGTATACCATCAAAATGTCTTGAAAGATGGATACCAGGCCACGGATGGGCGCCGTTATGAGAACAGAGGTTTTGACTCTGGATATTTAATCAGCGTGTATGGGATGAGTAAATAGAGAAATATTATCACTTAATCTTATGAGAGGTGAGTGTTTTGACATCAAGACCCAGATTCTGTATGAGGTGCGGCGCCAGTCAGGTTGAGAACTTCCGGTTCTGCTCGAAATGCGGTAATCCTGCTCCAAAGGAAGAGAAGAGGGCAAAAATACAGCCAAGGCCGGGAAAGACTGCCAAGAAAGCTGTCAATGCCGTGCAGCAGGTTTCATCGACAGTATCCAAGATGAGTCAGACTGTACAGCAGGCCTCATCATTGGTAGAAACGGCAGAGGCTCTGGTCACAAAGAGTGTTACTGTAACGCCGCCGCCCAAATGGACTGTTGTAGTGGGGGACATACTTCCGAAACTGGGTGAAGATGCTTTGGAGTCTGCAGTGCAACATGGTGTCAAGGCAATCAGGCAACAGGCTGTATCAATGACATCACAACAGATGGAGCGTGCTTCATCCGGAGCTTTTTCAGCTTCCGGCCTGGAGGTTGAGGAAGAGCAGGGAATGTTATACTGCTCGAAATGTGGTGCATCCAATAAAGAGGGTTTCCGTTTCTGCAGAAAGTGTGGTACTAAGGCACAATTGCTTACAGTCAGTGCGACTGTTGAATCATCAGCTGCTCATACTGCTCCAGAGGGGGCACATCTGGCGGCTTCAATACAGTCTGTATGTGAAAATGAGACTCATGCTCCGGCAGATGGCATCTGCAACTGTGCAAGATGCCATGATGAGCTGGAAGCAAATGCCATGTTCTGCGGGAAATGCGGCGCTGAAGTCGAGAAACCATCTGTCTCTTCCGCATCTCTTCCTGCTGTGACGAAAAGAACTGATCAATGCCCTAAGTGCAATGCACAGCTTAAAATGAAGGCAAGATTCTGTGGAAAATGCGGTACCCGGATTGGTAGTTAGGATAGTGGTTGAGAGTCATGGTTATAATGCACTTATATCATCAATCTCAGTGACTGATGGGTTTGTCAGATTTACACTGGTGCCATATCTGTGATGTTCAGGAAAAGATTCCAACGCTAAAAGCTAGAAGAACTCCATAGTTGCCGAGAGTCGTATCTTGACACTCACTGTGGCTGAAGTTGATCCCCCACCTGCAGAGCCTCTCACTGTGAGAGAGGTTTCTGACACAGCAGGGCTGCCCTGTAATGAAATGCTCAGGTTAAGCTCTCCCCGGGCGTTTCTGGGTGATACCAGGAGCCCCTCTATCTCAGGAGCCATTTCAATAGAGAGTGAGGCTTCAGGTGCTGGAGAATACTGTCCGTCCTCGGCACGCCAGGCCTTAACCATCAGAGTCTCAGTTTTCTCTGGGGTGAGCTCTATCGAGTCGCGGCTGAGCTGTAGAATATATGCAATTTTTCTCTCTTTTTTCTCCTTCTGCTTTTCCGATGGCTTCTGTGCCGGTGGCGGGGGTGGCGGCTTTTTCTTTGATTTTTTTACTGCGGCTGCCAATGCGGCTGCTGCAGTCACGGCACCTATTCCACCTATCACTACAGTCCAGGAGATGTCGTCTTCGCCTCCTCCGCCTGTAGATGTGGGGCTGTGTATCGATGTGGTTTGTTCGGGTGTATTTCCGGGGTCTGTCTTGATCCATCCAGGGCGGAGATATTTCAGGTCTTCAGATAACATGTACGGTGCCGGGGTCCCTTTATTTGCATCGGAAAACCAGACGTGGGCGGTGACAACTGAAAATTTATACCCGCTGGTTGTATAATCATAAGTAAGGTTTGCAACGACTGCGTCGCATCCAGGGTATGCCTCCGGATATGTTCCCTTTACAGTGACAAGCACCTTGTTTGCCATCAGCGGATCTCTCTCCCACGGCGTATGCATCTTCACAGGGCTTCCAACCGTCACTCTGCCTTTATTTCTCGTCACAAACTCATTGAGTGCCGTGTTTATCTCTGCATCGGTAGGATTCCCACGTGAAGAGAACGAGCCGATTAAAGCGATCTTGATCGCCTCCTCACTATGTGGCGAATATGCGGCATTGCATATACAGACTGTAGCCAGAAGAAGCCATAATGCGGTTGAAATAAGAAGCATGGCAGGCAGAAGAGATCTGCTGCAGACAGTCTGGCTTCCCATCGGATTCAGCTCCTTCAATGGAGATAGGGCATAAGTACAGTTGAAGGGAACGGATCAAATACGAATTCGCGATCTGTGAGCTATGAAAGATATAGTTTTCTGTCCCTGGTCTTTTCTCCTTCCTGTTCTTGAGTTGCCGATGTCCGGACTCTCAGTCCTTATGCACTGCACCGAGAGCCCTGTTTCTATTGGCTGCAATCGAGGCTACCACTCCAGGCTACCACTCCAGGAATAAGAAGGTGAGAATGTAAAGACACGAGTATATTAAGTAGACGTTCCGGAAGTCCCTCCCATGTATACGTCACAGCGCGTTCAGCAGATTCGGCAACAGATTCATCACTTGAGTCAGGCTGCCTTCGCTCGACTTCTGAATGTATCTCCGAAGAACGTGCCGGGGTGGGAGCAGGGGCTTCGTCATCCAGCGGAGAGTGCTGCACGTCTCCTACAATTTATTGAACAACCGGAACTCCTTACGAGTCGCTCAGGCACGGAATTTCGTAAAGCGGATCCGACGGCAGGAAACATTCGTTCGCTCGTATCGGCGAACGCGACGGATCGTCACCCATTCGACCTTGGAGCCAAGAGACAGGGCAAGGTTGCGGGCAGACCCCGGGATCTCATCGGGGATGTCCCCGTGCTCATCTAGAAAATGTTGAATGTGAGAGAACATAGCCACAGCGTGCCGCCATGGCCAGCCAGATCAATCTGGTCCTATGACGAGGCAAAGCCCTCTCCAAATTTCTTCCATTCTGCGTGGTGAAAGGTGCCCGATCTTTCCTTCCAAGTAACATAAATCGACAGTTGCAATTTGAGTCATATTGATAACCGAGGGCTTCGGTAGATCCGCCTCCCCCTTGAGGAGTCTTACATTAACAGGCAAGGCTGCATATCGAAGGTTGAAAGTAATTGCAGCGACAATAACTGTATTGATTCGAGTGCGGCTGAAGCGGTCAAATTAAAGAACTACTGCCGGGCGTAAGCCTGCAGGCTCCGAATCCTGCTTGGCAGGAAATCGGAGCCATAGCACATCGCCGCGCTCGATTACCATTCCGCGCCCCTGCGATTTGCGACCCGTCCGAAAGCTTCTGCCTGCTCCTTCTGCTCTTCCATATTATCGAGGTCAGAAAAGAAGCGATCTACCTTCCTGGCAATGTCGATATTTTTTGGACACGTGCAATCTCCTTCAGCACTTGAGATATGAATGCGCTTCTGGTCTTTCCACTGGAGGCAGCAGCTTGATCCACTCGAGTCATTAACTCTTCTGGAACCGATATAGCGAATTTCCTTACTCCCATTATAATCACCTGAAGAGTGAGATTTGGTATTCCAATGATAGAATACCATACGCAGTGTCCGTGTCAATAGATTCACGCATCCAGAATTCACGGGCTACATTCTGGAAGGGTAAAATTTTCCTCGTTCGAGCTTTCAGTCGAAGAAGATCTTACTCAGCAGGCACCCTCGAAGGTAATTTGTCGGCAAATGGCTCCATGCCGAACATTTAAAAGGAAATAGCATCATAACCCCCTCTTTTATTGTGCTGATTTAGTTTTGACTACAATTTTTGTTGACATCATATAAGGTCAGCAGAATGAATCGTGCAAAAGAGCGAACCTCCTCAGTTTCCCACAACTCTCCCTAAGGCGGCATTATGGTAATTGTGTATAAGAATGTCTGAAGTCAGCACCTTTCTCCCTCTGACATATTTAAGGAAAGGTCTCTCATCTCCGTGAGAGCGAGGACCAAATGTGAAGGTGAGGTTGTGAGGCGCAGTGCCTTCAATCTTCAGAGTCAACAGGTTGTGCAGAAGCCTTAGATGGTGCTTTTCACAGAGGCACAACAAATTTTCAGGATCATCGCTTCCGCCTTTCGAGCGCCAGATGATGTGGTGGATGTGGAGGTTTCTGCGGCAGTTGCATCCAGGCACCTGGCACCGGAAGCGGTCGCGCTTCAGGATGGCATAGTCCCTGGTGACTTTGAGGTGAGCTT
>Ga0302251_1000294_pt1 | contig 53593 bp, 47 predicted proteins | sample AAG_RA_Gln_MG_FD_193534 | JGI IMG/M metagenome (GOLD analysis project Ga0302251, IMG submission 193534) | Enriched activated sludge microbial communities from anaerobic digester in WTTP, New Holstein, Wisconsin, United States - AAG_RA_Gln | ecosystem: Engineered > Bioreactor > Anaerobic >... | reverse complement strand
TGGGCGACATAAAAAAGAAAGCATCCGCGGTCTGTTGACGACAATGCCGCTTTGGGGCCAATGTAAGAACGGCTGGTCAGATTGGCCTTTACTGCCGCCGAAAGAGTTCTATCCAAGTCTTGATCCAGGTCTTGATCCAGGGTTTGACCTTGGTTCTGTGGATCCTGAGCCCCCTCAACCGCTTCAGTTTTACCTGCCTGCCGGATCCATTTGATTGCTTTGGCCGCGAGCACTCGATCCGCCGGCTGTACATCCAGCGCCTCATTTACATCTTTACCAGCCTCGCCATCTTCATTTTCAACACCGTCCTCCCTCGAGCCGCTCAAATGCGTCTCAAATACTGCACTTGGATCATTGTACTCCACAGAACCCTTGCCATTTTCCACCAGTTCAGGTACAGCCGCGAACCTCCCGACGAATCCGTTCAACACCTCTTCCGCAACACCTGCTGCAACCGCCTGTCGCACTGCCTCCATAAAATACACCGGCTGATCAAGCCTGCGGCTCGGCTCAAAGGTCCACGTCCTGTCAGGCCGTTTCCAACTCAGATTAGGCCCAAAGGACCCAGTGAGATAGGCCGATGGTTCCGCGACATCAAGGTCCACCGCCAACAAACTGTAGGCTTCCAACAGACGCCGGTCGTAGGTGTGAAGAATCGACTGACCCGCCAGCTCCAGCCTCCTGAGCATTTCCGCATGCCTTGTCTGCTTCGTCCCATAAGAAACCAATGCCGCGAAGAGCATGACGAGCGTCATGGTCATAAGAAGTACAAACAGCGTTACAGACCCCGTGTTCCCCGATGGACCAATCGAATCGCATAGGGGCATGAAAGAAAATTTCTGACTTGCCTTATGATTGTGCAATTGAGCGCTGGACATGCCCTTCCCCCTATTTAAACCAGGCTGATCCGTTTAAGGTATCCAAAAATGCTTCATTCCCCCGAACTCTTGTCTATACATACCATAGACCAGCAGATTCACCGGAAGTCTGAGATGAAAGGATCGGCCGCTGAAAGGTTTGAGCCTCTTCAGCCAGCGTTGGTCCGGATTTAAAACCGCATTCAACTTTAAAGTGCGAATACCAGCCACGCCTTTGAATTCTAAGGACTTACTCATTTCAATAGATCCAGCTGCTTTGAGTCCGTGTTTAAAATCGAGCCGCTGCGTTTCCACCTGGTGCATTTCTATTATCCCGTATTGATGCATCCCAGCCACCATCAAGATCGATTGGAACTCAAAGAGCATCATCATGATGATCAACATTGACAGCATTAACGCCGCCGGGACAAGGATAGCTGCCTCAACCGTCAGCATCCCTCTTTGTCCGGAGATCCCGGACAATATGCTTTTGTGAAGAGGATAGATGAAATTAGTCATTGAAATCACCTGCTTTCAATCCAAAGTCAGAGCAATTTTTACTTTTTACATTTTATACCTTTTTTTGTTGTAATACCAGATTACCATATTTTAACATTTCGTCAAGCCCTTTCTTCAAGGATAATTTCTCAGCCTGCAGAGACATCCGCTTAATACCTATGGATTAATGATAGATTAATTCCGATAAGTATATTGTATTTTGTATTTTTTATTCTTTTTTTGATGAGAACCGGTTGACATCAGACCTGACTTTCGGTATAGTAACACTTGTGCTCAACGAGCCCCCTCCCATAGGGGTATGAGCACTTCTTAAAATCAAACTTTTTGACATCTAAGATAACACGGAGGTAAGACAACATGGTCCAAAAAATCATTCCACTTAAGCAGCCTGCAGCAACTCAAAACAAATCTAATCAGAAACCAAAGAAGAAATCTCATATGGCATGGTCCTGGCTCATCATGATAGTCTTTCTCGCGCTCTCAGTCCTCGACCTGCGTTTCGGCCTCGGTGCCGTACTTTGCATGACCGTCCCTATGATTCATGCCTTAAGAGGTCATGGTAAAATCCACTGCTCACATTATTGCCCCCGGGGTTCTCTCTTCGGAAAATTTCTTCAGCGAATCAGTCTGAGGAATTCATTGCCAGCATTCATGCGTACTACGGTCTTCAAAAATGCTCTATTAAGTCTCATGGTCATTATGCTGACGATTTCGATCTCCCACAACCATGACTCTATACAAGCCATCGGCATGGCACTTTTTCGCTTCATGGCGGCATCCCTAGCGGTTGGCCTGTTGCTCGGAGTTTTCTATCAGCCGCGCAGTTGGTGCCAAGTTTGTCCAATGGGACACGCAACCAGCATAATTGCCACTTACCAGAAAAAATCCGCTGCATAGCAAAAATTTAAGGAATTGGAAAGTGGTGTCTGACACCGCTTTCCTAATCCGAATTCCCTGTCCACTTTTTAATGCAAAAACGAAAAGGGCCTGTTGAAGAATGACTTATCACTCATTCTTCAACAGGCCCTTTTGTCTTATTATCATTTTCAATTCATTCAAAGCATACAGCACTTACACCGCAACAGAATCATCCAGCTCTGCTGCAGGCAGAATCGGAAGCGACTTCAGCGACACAGGGTGACACTTTCCCAATTTCAACGCGCGAATCAGGTCTTTCTCCGTGTGCACTGCTGCGTCCACCTGCGTTGCGTAGGCGCCAACTTCACCGGGTTTATGAGCATCGCTGCCACCTGTAACAGGCATGCCGAGTTTCAACGCTGCCTCAATTGCCTTTGCATTGTGATGAGAAGAAGTCCTCCCATTATAACCTTCAATGGCCGTTAAGCCGGACAGTTCGAATATTGAGTCTCCCAATCCCCGCCCATTATTGCGAAAAGGATGTGCGGCAATCGTCGCCCCGCCGCGCTCATTGACATAATCAATAAGAACCTGAGGCTCCAGCCTATTAGCCCCTTCCACAGAAGGCAATTCATCCACACCAAACACCAGGATATCACCTTGCGTCGTAGACACCTCGACCCCTACAAAAATCATCAAGTCATGGAGGGCGCTTAAAAATCTGGCCTGTTCGCGCAGACCAAGAACATCATGGTCCGTAACAGCAATGCCATCCAGTCCAAATGCCTTAGCTTCCTGAACGATTTGTTCAAGATCCAGCCGACTGTCCTTACTATGTTTTGATTCATGTATATGCAAGTCGAATTTCATATCACTGCTCACCCCTGCTAATAGAAAACGTCCGGCACCAATGCCGGACGCCTGTTAACAGTATAACCCGGAACTCGCGATTCCCGGCATTGAAAATTCTTATCCATTCTGAAAATCGATCATGATTATTTATCTTTGATGATCTTTTCCGACTGTTAAGACTCGACACCGCCGAAAAAGGTTCAATATCCCAAAATGCAGTTATTCCCCCGGAGGCAAAACCCCCGCGACCACAATAAGTATAAATCCGGCGCCAAAGCCAAAGGTCAGAAGCGCCAGCCGAATATAACCGGACAATCCCAATCTCGCGGTCACCACTGCAATGAGAATTGTCAGCAGGATCAGGAGGAGTCCACCTCTCTTAAAAGCGCGCGGATTCAACATCAATAAACCGCCTCGCTCCCGATTGCAGCAATATTTTCATGAACATATTCCCGAAGCCAGCGCACCACATCTATGTTGTCCAGAGGCACGTCGTCCCCCAGCATCCGTCTGATTTCCCTGGTGCTGAGCGAAAATTTCTGATCGTCGACATAATGCGTCAGAATCAAGTCCGTCTTGGGACTTCCAAGGGCTATGGTGACGATAGTATCCGTCAGGTTGCCCAATGGGACGCGGTCAATGTGGCTGAGCCTGAAGTTTGCGATCAGCTCTGTGCCGACACCCAACTCAGATTTCAACTCAAAAGAACCGTCGCAGCCCTCTGCATTCAGCTTGAACATTGGGATTCCAAGGCCGACTTTGCGTGTGGTTCTCGTCGTATAAAACGGATCGACCACCCTGAGGACCGTTTCCTCGTCCATCCCGCGGCCGTCATCTTTAATCTTGATTGTCAGCCGGTCCTCTTTTCTCGCCTCGATAATGACAATCCTGAGGGTTGCTGCTTCTGCGACTATTGAGTTCTGCGCTATATCCAGAATGTGCAGCGAAAGCTCTCGCATAAACGTTACTCCTTTTTTATCAGTGGGGTTGACAAGGTGTCGATCAGGCAGTCCAAAGTCCGATCTCGAAGCTCAATGGCGTTCTCTCTTTCAGAGAGGTCGATCAGCTGGTGTGCATCTGAATTCCTCAAAATTCTGTACGCGCCCAGTTCCGGGTGTGCCTCAAGAAATTGATCGCCCTTCGAACCTGCTGTGACTTCCAGGGATGTAAACGCTTCCCCCGGTGGGATAAAGCCCAGGTTGGACAACAAACTGTTGGAGCTGCGGTTCACATGCGCCGGAACAGGTACCCCGCCCAAACGTCTGACGTGAGCCACGGCTTCGCTGAGGCTGATCTGACAGGAAGTGATCAAGGTATGGACCACTTCTCCGACCGGCTCATCCTGATCGTCCAAGAGCAGCTGATGTCCGAAGCGCTCAGGGCGATTTGGCAATTTCAGCATGGCGCCATCCACGATTTCAAAAAACGCCTCCAGATCCTCCACCCGCCGAAACAAGCAGAGCACATGAACATCTTCCAGAGTCTGAAGCTCCATAGCCGGCACCAACAGCATATCGCGTTTCGCCGCGACAGTCATAGCCGAACGCACGTTGCCGCAGTGGTTGTGATCCGCAATCGCCAAAATGTCGAGGCCCTTGATCATGGCCATGTTGACGACGTTGTTGGGCGTCATTTCCTCTTCACCGCACGGCGACAAGCACGTGTGCATGTGCAGGTCATAGTAGAGCAGCATTATCTTAGACCGGCTTCGTATAGCACCTGAAAGATGCCGTAAGCATCCAGATCCGACCCCACAACCGCGATGTTTTCTTCAACTGCTTTGTCGAGTACAGCCTTTTCCATGGTCAGTCCATCCGGAAGGATAATGCATGAAAATTCAAGCAAAGAAGCCACCGCGAGGACATTCTGATGCGTCTGAACCGTAATCCACGCATTGCCCGCCTTGCCCTTGGCCATAACCCAGCTGAGCAGATCACTGCAATACAGACCCGTGATCACCTGAGATTCGTCACCCACAGCATAGACCCGAAAACCTTCAATTTTTTCAAGTTCTAAGATTTTCAAAAAAGTCACCTCTCCTCTGTCAAATTGTATTTTCGTTCATTGTTCTTCCGGACGACACAATCGGCTAAAGTCGCCCTGCCCATGACTATATCCTCTGCGAGAGCTCGGCACGTTGGCGCGCCGCATGCACCGCAGTCGATCCCCGGCAGCATATGATAAAGCGCCTCAATCCGCGAAAGCTTCTCGAGAGCGGTTTTGAAGTCCGCGTCCAGCTTCATGACCGGAAGCGGTTCAATCTCCTCGTCCCACTCCAGCATGTCTTCCGTGATCTCACCAAAAGCCTCCATGGAGACCTCTTGAGGATATTTGGCCGACAGCTTTCTGATTCTGCCCTTCGCAATGAAGGGATTCTCAGGATTAAGCGGTCCCCCGACACAGCCTGTGACGCAAGCGTATCCTTCGAAGAATTCAATGTCGTTGAGTTTTCCGAGCTCCAGCTGCTCCAGGACTTTGATGACCTCATCAATCCCATCTACGGCGAGATAATCCTCAGAGCCCATGGCGTAACTCTGACCGCCCACCATGCCCCAGCCTACCCCTTTGCCGCTGCATTTGGAAATCTGCTGGACGATCTCTATGTCGTCATACATGCGAAGAAGCTTCGTATAGACCGCTTCCAACGAAATGGCGCCATTGATTTGAGATTTTTCTATGCCGATAGGCTTGCGAATACTCGTGATCTTCGCAGGACATTCAGTCAGATAAAACACACCTATGTCCTCCTGGGAAAGACCAGTCATTGCTTCAATTTTCTTTCTGGCTATTCTGGCGGCGACCTCACTTGGCGACTCCAACCTGCTGATGTGATCAATCAGGGTCGGAAAACGCATCTGGATCAGTCGAATGACCGCCGGACAATAAACGGAAATCAATGGTTTGGGATGCCCGACTTCTTCGACGCGCTTCTTCTGAATCTGAGTAATCAAATCCGCGGCGTAGGCTACATCGAAGACGAAGTCAAAGCCAAGCTGATAGAAACCATTCAACACCTTGTTCATGTCGTATTCCAATCCAAACTGACCGTAAATCGAAATGGCCGGTAAGGCGACATTGTATTTGAATTTCTTTAGCATCTCCAGCGAGTCGGATTGCGCGCCTTTGGCATGATAAGGACAAACCTTGATACACATGCCGCAGTCTATACAGCGTTCCGTCATGATCTCCGCTTTGCCTTCACGCACACGGATCGCCTGAGTGGGGCATCTGTCGAGACAATACGTGCAGCCATTGCAGTAATCCCGCTCTAGTATGACGGAGTGCAGAAACTTCTCCATAATTACCTCCAGCCCTAAAGTCGAATGACCATTTTAATGCGCGTCGACTCACCTTTTGCCGACTCGATGACGAATTCGTCGCAGCATTTTTTCATGTTCGGAAGTCCCATCCCGGCGCCAAAGCCCATTTCTCGGGCAGAAGTCTTCGCTGTTGAATAGCCTGCCGTCATGGCAAGTTCCACATCTTCAATCCCCGGACCTTTGTCCACGGCCCAAATTTCAATGCGGTCACTCATCAGCATCACCGTGATGACACCACCTTCTGAGTGGATGACAATGTTGATCTCTGCTTCATAGGTCATCACCGCAATGCGGCGGATGATTTCCTTATCAAGGCCTATCTCACGACATTTTTTTTTGATATCACTCGATGCCGAGCCGGCATGGGCAAAATCTTCTTTTATCACGTCGTAATCATAGGCCATTACCGCCGAGGCACGGTCCATTTCCAAGGCTTTGCTCATAGCGTCTCACCTCACTGGTTGATGCGCACTTGTACAGAGTATGTAGAAATACCGGTTTATAGAGGCACGCCTTCAAGCCCCTGGCCGTACAATATGCCAGATGTGGCATATAAAGTGTGCGGTGTTGAGATCAAAACCATGTCATTTTCCTCGGCAAGCTCGACCACTTCCATCGGCGGGCACTTGCCTCTGACGAAGACGATCGCACTTAAATCGAGCATTTCTGCGGTACGTATGACCTGGTTGTTCGTGAGTCCAGTCAGCAGGACACAGTCCTGTGCGTGTTCCGACACAAAGGCGAGCACGTCGCTCATCAAGTCGGAACTGAAGGCGAAATCGATTTTTTTGTCCGAATATTTTTCTCCGACAATGATCTTGCCGCCCAGCAATTCTACTAATGTTCCGATCTGCATAAGAACCTCCTGGTCGTATGTCCTGAAGCGCTGCTTCAACTGCTTTGAAGGCGCTGTCAACTATTCACCTGCCCACTGCGGGATAAGAAAGTTAACTTTTTAACGATCGGTTTAATTATATCATGATTTATTGCTTTTTTCACGATTTCTAATTTTGTTTCATCAAATTGTCCAACAGATTTTTTACGTCTTCGAAAACGGCTTCGACAGGCCTTGAGGCATCCACCTCAATTATCCGCTCCGAATGCTCCGACAACATAATCCTGTATCCTTCTCGCACTTTGACGTGAAATTCTGCTGTTTCGAGGTCAAGTCGGTTGATCTCCCGGCCGGAGTCCCCATAGACACGCTTCAAGCCTTCAGCGGGGTCGATGTCCAGATAGATGGTCATGTCCGGCAGAAAATCTTCTGTGGCAAATCGATTGAGCTCATAGACCTCGTCCATGCCGATCCCTCGTACATACCCCTGGTAAACAACGGAGGAGTCCACGAAGCGGTCGAAAAGTACCAGATCCCGCCTGCCCAGTTCCGGCAAAACCTTTTGGGTCAGATGCTGGCGCCTTGCCGCTGCGTAGAGCAGTGCTTCGGTTCTCACATCCATTTCTGTATGTTCAATGTCGAGAATGATCTCGCGGATCTTCTCGGCGATTCTGACGCCGCCAGGCTCCCTGGTGATCATGACGTCCAGACCCGTCTTCACAAAGTACTCCTGCAGCATGGCGAGCAGTGTCGTCTTCCCTGAGCCTTCTCCACCTTCGATACTCACTGTTTTGGTTTTCCTGGATTTAGGCTTCGTACCCGGGGTCCTCAGGACATCATAATAGAGTCTCTCGACTTCCTGAATACCGACTTGCTCATACCGGGTGATCTTTCCATTCAGATCCACGACTTCAAGAATTGGCTCTTTGTCACAGTCTCCCATGCAGCTCGTCTGAACGATTTGAATATGGGGTATGCGGTCCTGAGCCATGAGATCCAACAGTCTGGTCAGGGTCTGTCTTGCACCTGCTGTGATGCCGCAAGTCGCCATACCAATCCTGACCAGGATTTTTTTGTCGTCCCGGGACTGGTCCAGCGCCGCGGCGCGTATTTTCGTCAATTCATCCAACGATTTCAAATTATAGCCTCCCCGTCAGGTGTTGGTGACAGGCCCCGAGTTAACTTCGGTACCTGTCACCAAGTTCATTTCAGTACCTGTCACCAAGTTCATTTCGGTACCAGAGCTTCACACAATTTAGGTTCAATTCTCATCGGCTTCCTGCGGCTCTGAGGTGCCATGAAAATAATCATACACTTTTTCCGCAGTCCGCCGGTTCATGCCGTCAACCTTTGCCAGTTCTTCCACTGAAGCCTCGCGAATTTTATCAATGCTCTTAAAATACTGCATCAGCTTCAACCGCCTTTTTTCGCCGACGCCTTCGATCTCGTCCAGCAAAGACTGCGTCATATTTTTGCTGCGCAGGGTCTTATGATACTCCAGGGCGAATCGGTGCACTTCCTCCTGGATCCCAGCCAGGAAACGATACAGTTCCGGCTGGGTCCTGATTGCGTAAAACTGACCACGGTAATAGAGCTGATCCGTCCTGTGATAATCATCCTTAACGAGGCCGGCAATCTCAAGATCCAGCCCAAGGGCGTTCATGACATCCAGCACGGCGGAGACGTGGCCTTTGCCGCCATCGATCAAGATCAAATCCGGGAAATGGGAGAACTTCGCGTTCACACTGTGGCCAGCGCCCCATCGGTGTCCGGCCTTGCCGTTATATGGGGCAGCAGACTCTGCCGCTGCTTCCGCTTCCGCTTCATAGGCATCCGCGTCCACAGTCAACCCGCTTCCTTCCAAACCAGCGCCGGTCTCCGCCACATCCCAGGTGTCGTCATCCGCCGCAGGCGTATCTCCGGACCCCTGAGCCTCAACCAGCGCGTTGAAAGCAGCCTGCTCCTCAAGGCCCCGCCTGAAGCGCCGAAACAAAATTTCCTGCATGGACCCATAATCATTCGCGCCCTCAATGGTCTTGACCTTGAAGCGTCTATAATCCCTGGGCTTCTTCTTGCCGTCCTCATAGACCACCATGGAGCCCACCGAAAGAACGCCATAAATATTTGAAATATCGTAAGCCTCGATCCTACGGATCCGGCCCTTCAGCCCCAGCATCTCCCGAAGAGCGGTTTCGATCTGATCCGACTTCTCGCGCTCGCGCAGGATCCGTTCCTCAAACTTCTCCAGATACTCCCGGGCATTTTCGCGCACGAGATCCAACAACTTAATCTTGTCGCCCCGCTGCGGCGCCGTCAGCCTGATTTTGAATGCAGCTTTCTTCGCCAGAAACGCCTCCAGCAGCTCGAAATCCTCAGGCAGCCGCTCCACGACAATCTCCTTTGGAAATTCAGTGACATTGGCGTAATACTGAAGAATAAAATCATCCAGAAGTGCTTCCGGATCCTGGAGGTATTCCTCTTCAAAGACATATTCCTCTTTGCCAATCATCTTTCCGCCTCGCACGGTGAAAATCATGATACAGATTCTATTTTCCGTCGCAAAGCTGCCAATCACATCCTGTGAAACGTCAGACTCATAGACCACCTTCTGGCGCTCCATCAGCTGATCGATAGCCATAACCTGATTCCTCAGCGCCGCCGCCTTCTCAAACTCCAGCGCCGCCGCGGCAGTCTTCATCTCCGCTGTCAGCTTCTCCCTTAAAAAGTCCGTCTTTCCACCGAGAAACTTGAGAATCTCGTCGATCATGGCCCGGTACGCCTCCTGATGCACAGTACCCTGACACGGCCCCAAACACTTCCTGATATGAAAATTCAGACACGGCCGCTCGTCCATTTTTTCGAGCCTCCGGTTGCACTTCCGAATCGGGTAGATTTCCTGCAGCGCCTCGATCGTCCTGCGCACCGCCTCAGCGCTCGTGTAAGGCCCAAAATACCGCGCTTTATCCCGGGACAGCTGCCGCGTCATAATCAGCCGCGGAAACGCTTCATCCACCGTCACCTTGATGTAGGGATACTGCTTGTCGTCCCTCAGCAGAATGTTGAATTTGGGCTTATACTGCTTGATCAGCGTCTGCTCGAGGATCAGCGCCTCCATCTCTGAATCCGTCAGGATGTACTCAAACTCCTCGACCACCGCGACCATACTGCGCACCTTCGGCGCATGGGAATTCAGCGCTCTGAAATAGGAGGACACCCTCTGCTTCAGCCGCTTCGCCTTGCCCACGTAGATCACGTTGCCCCATTTATCCTTCATCAGGTAGACACCGGGCGTCTCAGGCACCTTCTTCACTTGCGCCTTGATGGTTTCCATGCGCGTCATAACCAAGCTCCGTTTCGTATTTAAAATGACCATCGGCAAAAACAAAAATAAGCTGCCGATGGTTCCACAACCCCAAACTTCACAATTTCATAAACAATTCTACCATATTTTCTGTTTTGATTGGTGAAAATCGCCGTACGTTGGGTAATAGGTTAACATTACAATAGGAGGTGTTTTCATGAGTCTTTACGATCTTGCCGTCAAAATGGAAATGGACGGTGAACAGTATTATCTCGAACTCGCCAAAAACGCTGTCCACCCAGGGATCAAGGCTGTCTTTGAATTGATGGCAGCAGATGAACGCAAGCACTATGAAATCGTCAGCAATATCATATCCGGCAGCGTCCGCTTCATGGAAGGGACCAGTCTGGACACCCTCAAAAGCGTCTTCGCCAAAGCTCTCGAAACCAAAGAGGCTTTATCGATGCCGGATCACGCCTTCGAAGCTTACTTGAAAGCCGCCGACATGGAACGCAGCTCTATCGAATTTTATAAGGACGCCTATGAGCGCACAAATTCCGACCATGAGAAAAAAATTCTGATCGAGCTGCAGGAAGAAGAGAATCGTCATCTCATGATAGTCGAAAATCTCGCCGAATACGTCAGACGTCCTGAAGAATGGGTTGAATCTGCGGAATTTAATCACATGATGGAATACTAAGTCAAAATGCAAAGGACAATCCGAAAATCGCGCCGCGACTTCCGGATTGTCCTTTGTTTTGTGTTGTTAACCCACCCGTTTGATCAGCTTCGCCTGCTGCAAATAAGCGCACACGGGCTCTGCCAGATTTTCCGGGAGTCTCAGGCTTAAACGGCCGCCCGTCCCCGACAGTCTCATAGTGAGTCGTTCACCGACCAGAGTAAAGGATTCAAACTCTTCATATTGGTAGATCCCGCTCGTCGTCATGGCCTTGCTCGACATGCCATAGTGCTTCCGAAAATTCAGGCCGCGCACCAGGATGATGTCATGCTGAAAATCAGCCCTGGAGAAGCGGCTGCTGATCAGAAGCAACCCTTCTGTCACCACGATCCACATAACAACGCTGGCAATTATGATTCGAACCTCGATCTGATCAAGTTGAAAGATCGGGACCAAGCCTGTCAAGGCTATGACTGAGACGTTGAGAATTCGATCATAAAGCGGCGTTTCTGCAGTTTTCAGCGAAAATCTGAATTTATAAAGATCCGCTGCCTGTCTGCCGAGCGCTTCACTGATCGTTATATAAACCAGCGGCTGAAAGACCAAAAAACCAAACAAGGCAAAGTGCCAGGCGACGAGTCGATCGTTTTCGAAAGGTTCAGGTACCAGAATAAAGGATCCCAGCACGAAGAATAATGCGGCGACAACGCTGAAGGTTGCCAAAAAACTACGGCTCAGTCGTCTCATGAGGTCTTCTTCCTCGCTTTTCTCTTAGGTTTCTCTGTCACTGTCGCCACTTCTTCCACAGCTTCTCTTTCCACCGATTCTTTTTCCACAGCTTCTTCTTCCTCAGCTTCTTCCGCCTTTTTCACTTCTTTCGCTTTTTTAACTTTTTTTACTTTCTTCTCGTCTGCTGCTTCTATCACTTTTTTCTCTGTGACTTTTTTCTCTTCAGCCTTCGGCACTGTCACCTCAGGCGGCGTCGCGTTCCAAAGGTGCTCTTGTTCCAATATTGGCCGCAAATACTGTCCGGTATAGGAGGCCTCACAGCGCGCCACCTGCTCAGGTGTTCCGACCGCCACGACACCGCCGCCTTTGTCCCCACCGTCCGGACCAAGGTCGATCAGGTAATCCGCTGATTTGATCACGTCAATATTGTGTTCGATGATGACCACCGTGTTGCCGCCCTGAACCAGACGGTCCAACACTTTGATCAGATGGTGGACGTCGGCGATATGAAGGCCCGTGGTCGGCTCGTCGAGAATATACAGGGTTCTGCCCGTGCTGACCTTGCTAAGCTCCGTGGCGAGTTTGACCCTTTGGGCTTCGCCCCCGGAGAGTTCTGTAGACGGCTGACCCAGTTTGATATAGTCCAGCCCGACCTCGTGCAGTGCTTTAATCTTGCGCTTGATCTTTGGTATGCTGTCAAAAAAGTTGAGCGCTTCCTCGACGTTCATGTCCAGAATGTCCGCAATGCTCTTGCCCTTGTATTTGACCTCCAGGGTTTCACGGTTGTATCGCTTGCCCTTGCAGACATCACACTGAACGTATACGTCCGGCAGGAAGTGCATTTCAATTTTAAGGATGCCGTCCCCGCGGCAGGCTTCGCAGCGGCCCCCCTTGACATTGAAGCTGAAGCGGCCCTTCTGATAGCCTCTGATTTTAGCTTCAGGAACACGTGCAAAGAGATCCCGGATCGGATCAAAGACGCCGGTGTAAGTCGCCGGATTTGACCGAGGCGTGCGTCCAATTGGCGACTGGTCGATATCAATAATTTTGTCAATTTCTTCGAGGCCCTCAATCCCAAGATGACGGCCGGGCTTGACCCGGGTACCGTTGATGCGTACCGCAGCGCTTTTGTAAAGAATTTCGTTGATCAGCGTGCTCTTCCCGGAACCGGAAACCCCCGTGATACAGGTCATGACCCCTCTTGGGATCTCGACATCAATGTTTCTGAGATTATTTTCAGCCGCTCCGAGAATCCGGATCCACTGTCCGTTTGGATTTCTTCGCGCTTTCGGCAGTTCTATCTTCCTACGGCCTGAGAGATACAGGCCGGTGAGGGAAGTTTCACTCACCATCAGCTCAGGCACCTTGCCCGAAAAGATAACTTCACCGCCGTGTACACCCGCGCCGGGTCCCATGTCGATGACATGATCCGCCGCCATAATGGTCTCTTCGTCATGCTCGACCACCAACAGTGTGTTGCCGAGTTCCGTGAGGTTTCTCAGGGTTTTCAGAAGTTTATTGTTGTCCTTCTGATGAAGACCAATCGATGGTTCATCCAGGATATAAAGCACCCCTACCAATCCCGATCCAATCTGTGTCGCAAGACGAATTCGCTGGGACTCGCCGCCGGACAATGTCCCAGCCGTCCGGGACAAGGTCAGATAATCGAGGCCAACGTCCTTGAGGAAGTTGAGCCGGCCGGAGATTTCCCTGACAATCGGTTCAGAAATGGCGGTTTTCATGATGTCCAGCTTTATGCTGCCAAAGAAGTCGACCAAATCGCGTACTGCCATTTCCGTCATTTGATGAATGTTGATGCCGCCAAAGTGAACGGCCAGAACTTCGTCCTTAAGCCGTGCGCCATGGCATTTTTCACAAGGCTCAAGGCTCATAAATTCGCTGAACCACTCCCGCATATTGTCGGACTGGCTCTCGTTGTAGCGGCGCTGAATATTTGGAATAATCCCTTCAAAGCTCGCTTTGTATTTCTTGTAGCCCCCAAAGCGGCTGTCGAAAAAGATCTCAAATTCCTGAGTCCCCGAGCCGTACAGGATAGTATTCAAGGTCTCCGGTTTCAGCTGGTCAATGGGCGTTTCATCAGAATCTCCAAAATGATCCAGGATCGCCTTGATCATCTGCGGGAAAAAGGTCTCCTGTCCGCTGTTCGCCACAGGTGCCACCGCGCCGTCCTTAATGGACAGGTGACGGTTTGGGATGATCAGATCCGGGTCAATTTTTTGAAGATACCCAATGCCCTTGCAGTTTTCGCAGGCGCCGTAGGGTGCATTAAAGGAGAATATGCGGGGTTCCATTTCCGTAATGCCGAGTCCGTGCTCCGGGCAGGCAAACTGGGTATTGAAGACGAGATCCTCGCCCTCCAGGATATTGACCACCACCAGGTCTCCCGTCAGCTTCAGCGCTGTTTCGACGGAGTCTGACAGCCTTTGCTGTATGCCCTCCCGCACTATCAGCCGGTCAATGACCACTTCTATCAGGTGTTTCTGAGTCTTGTTCAATACGATTTCCTCAGAAGCCTCCCTGATCTCGCCGTCAATTCTCAGCCGGACAAAGCCTTCTTTGCGGACAGACTCGAGCTCTTTTTTGTGCTCGCCCTTCTTCCCGCGAACGACAGGCGCCAGCACCTGAACTTTGGTCCCTTCGGGCAGTCCCATGACGCGGTCGACAATCTGGTCTACCGTCTGCTGTGAGATTTCGATGCCGCATACCGGGCAGTGGGGTGTTCCGGCTCTGGCGTACAGCAGTCTCAGGTAATCATAGATTTCCGTCACAGTGCCCACCGTAGACCTGGGATTTCGGCTCGTGGTCTTTTGATCTATCGAAATCGCCGGCGACAAGCCGCTGATGGACTCCACATTGGGTTTTTCCATTTGGCCGAGAAACTGTCGGGCATACGCAGACAAGCTCTCCACATAGCGCCGCTGGCCCTCCGCATAAATGGTGTCAAAGGCCAAAGAGGACTTCCCTGAACCGCTCAGCCCGGTTATGACGACCAGTTCGTCCCGGGGAATGTCAATATCGATATTTTTCAGGTTGTGCTCCTTGGCACCCCTGATTTCCAGTTGATTCTTGCTCACCTTGTGTCACCTCAATTTTTTCTTAAGCGCAAGAATTCGGTCCCGCAGCACAGCCGCCTTCTCAAATTCCAAATTGGCCGAAGCCACATACATCTCGTTCTCGAGATCCTCGATCATCCGCTCTAGATCCGCGGAATCCAGCACCAATGCCGCAATCTCCGGATCCAGTCCCTCCTCGGCAACCTCAGTCGCTTCAATGATCGACCTAATGGATTTCACGATACCCTTAGGCGTGATCCCGTGCTCCAGGTTGTAGGCATGCTGAATCTCTCTCCTGCGGTTGGTTTCGTCAATGGCCTTCTGCATGGACGCCGTAAAGACATCCGCATACATGATCACCCGTCCGTCAATATTTCTCGCTGCTCTGCCGATGGTTTGGATCAGCGACGTTTCAGACCGCAGGAACCCTTCCTTATCCGCATCCAGTATGGCAATCAAGGAGACTTCCGGCAGATCTAGGCCTTCTCTGAGAAGGTTGATCCCGATCAGCACGTCAAATTCTCCCACCCTGAGCCCGCGAATGATCTTATTTCGATCCAGCGTCTCGACCTCAGAGTGCATATATCTGACTTTGATATCCATCTTCTTAAAGTAATCCGTCAGGTCCTCTGCCATTTTTTTCGTCAGCGTCGTCACCAGGACCCTCTCCTTGCGGGCGACGCGCACCAAAATCTCAGAATACAAATCGTCGATCTGACCCTTGACCGGCCGCACTTCGATATGGGGATCCAGAAGCCCCGTTGGACGGATGATCTGCTGGACCACCTGTCCGCTCCTGTTCAGTTCGTATGCCGATGGTGTCGCGCTGACATACAGGATCTTGTCCAGTACCTTCTCAAACTCGTCGAAGCTGAGTGGTCGATTGTCCAGGGCTGACGGAAGACGAAAACCGTAATCCACCAATGTATGCTTTCTCGACTGATCCCCGCCGTACATGCCGCGAACCTGGGGCAAGGTGACATGGGATTCATCTATCACCATCAGAAAATCATCCGGGAAGTAGTCAATCAGTGTAAATGGACGGCTCCCGGGAGGTCTTCCGGACAGAATTCTCGAATAGTTCTCAATACCTTGGCAAAAGCCCATCTCTCGCAGCATCTCAATGTCGTAACGGGTCCGCTGCTCAATTCGCTGAGCTTCAAGAAATTTGCCTTCATCCTTATAGAATTTGAGCCGGTCTTCCAATTCCTGCTCAATGACGCTGATCGCTGCTTCTATTTTTTCTTTGCTTGTTACGTAGTGGGATCTTGGAAATATGGAAATGTGTTTTCTGTATCCCAAGATTTCACCGGTCAGGACATTGACCTCGGCGATCCTCTCAATTTCGTCTCCAAACAGCTCCACCCGGATCGCGCTTTCTTCCGAGGCGGCGGGAAAGATTTCGACGACGTCGCCCCTCACCCTGAAGGTGCCGCGGGTAAAGGCAATGTCGTTTCTGGCATATTGAATTTCAACCAACTTGGATAAAATTTCTTCACGGGTTTTGACCATCCCGGGACGAAGCGACAGCACCATGCTGTTGTAGTCGATAGGGTCACCCAAGCCGTAGATACAGGACACCGATGCGACGATAATCACGTCCTCACGTTCAAACAGCGCCGCCGTGGCCGAGTGCCGCAACTTGTCGATTTCATCATTGATAGACGAATCCTTTTCTATAAAAGTATCGCTGTGCACGACATACGCTTCCGGCTGGTAGTAATCATAGTAACTGACAAAATACTCGACAGCGTTGTTCGGGAAAAACTCCCGAAACTCACTGCACAGCTGAGCTGCCAGTGTCTTATTGTGGGCCAGAACCAGTGTCGGTTTCTGAATTTTCTCGATCAGATTGGCCACGGTAAAAGTCTTGCCTGAGCCGGTTACCCCAAGCAAAACCTGCTCCTTCATTCCTGATGTGTAGCCGCTCACCAGCTTCTCTATTGCCGCTGGCTGATCCCCGGTAGGCTTGAATTCTGATACGACTTGAAAGGTCATGCGATCACCTCTATTCCCCAAACGTTTGTTCTCTATTCATTATACTCTTCTAATCTATACCCCGTCAATCAATGTAAGCAACGCGGACAAGTTTCAGTTTGGTGACGCGGACAAGTTTCAACCTGGTGACGCGGACAGTTTTCAGTTCGGTGCCAGAGCTTGCGATAACGTTTCTCAACATCTGCCTTTGACCACTGAAAAGACAGAAAAGACCCCGGCACACGCCGGGGTCACAACCACTAGTAGTACATTCCGTAAATAACTGAGCAATAATAAACGAATTATAAGCCTGAATATTGCCAGCAGGTTTTACGTTCTTTTGCACAGAAATTTCAAGAACAATATACTAAATCACAATGCCCTTTTCCTCAAGCCGACGATCCACATGTCGCCGGTAATAATTTCTTATAACCGCTGCCGTCGGAACTGCCAGGAACATTCCCAATAGCCCAAACAGGCCGCCGCCCAGCAAAATCGCCAAAATGATCATGAACGGTTTGACCCCCACTGAATCTCCAAGGATCTTCGGTCCCAGAATGTACCCGTCAAACTGCTGGAGAACAAAGATGAACAGCAGCACCCACAACGACTGGATCGGGCTGTAGAAGAGTGTGATCAGAACCGCGGGCACCGCCCCAATAAATGGTCCGAAGTAAGGGATCATGTTCGTCACCCCAACGATCAGCGCGAGCAGGATTGGGTAACGTATGTCCATGAAAACAAAACCAAAGTAAGCAATGACGCCTATAATCAGTGAATCGATGATCTTTCCAATAATAAACTTCGTGAACATGCGGTCACTTTCGAAAACCAATCCGCAGAGCCCATCCGCAGTCTCCCGGTCAAAGTGCGCATAAGTCGACTTCTTGATGCTGGAAATGAACTTTTCCTTATCCTTCAGCATGTAAATTGAAAGGATCAATCCAATCGCAAACTTAAAAATGCTGTTCGCAAATCCAAGCACCCCAAAGAACATGGCGCTGATTGCCGTGTCCAGGTTTTCGCTGATCGTCCCCAGCATATTGTCGAGACTCCAGCGTTCCAAAAATTTCTCGAGATCGAACGCCTCGAAGCTTTCAATGCGCGCGGAGGCATTCAGCAGAAAATTCCTGAGGGATTCAAGATAAGTCGGACCGTTGTCGATGATATCCCGAATACTTGCAGCAATACTCGGTACAATGCCCGTCATTGCCAGGTACACTACCCAGATCGCAAAAACGTATGTCGCTGCAAGACTCAAGGTCCTCGGAAAGCGCAAGTATCTCTCAAGACTTTTCATCAGCGGATTGAGAATATATGCGATTCCAAAGCCCCACACAAACGGCATTAAAAGTCCGACAAGCAGCTTAACAAACGACCAGACGCTGACATAATTCTCGATCAATTTGAACAGAACCAATGCAATAAACAGAACTGGCAACCACTCAAGATGCATGACGCGAAGCAAATGTTTTTTCAATTCGAGGCCCCCTGAACCGTTGAATTGACAGACTCCTGAATTGACGCTTTGATAACCTCAACCGCTTTGTCGAGCTGAACATCCAAGGTTTCATCCTCCGAAGGCTCAATGACGATATCCGGAGTGATGCCAACCTTGTGGATGTTGGTACCGTCCGGGGTAAAATACTGGGACGTCGTCAATTTGAACGCCGTGTCGTCGCGAAGCTCGATTACCGACTGGACCAGGCCTTTGCCAAAGGTCTGCGTACCAATCACCACACCTGCTTCTTCATCCTGAACAGCACCTGTCAATATCTCCGAAGCGCTGGCAGAACCGCCGTCGACAAGCACCACTAACGGCAAGTCCACTTTATTTTTGTCTGACCTGTAATAGGTTTTTTCGCCGGCACGGTCCTCCATATAAACAATCACTTGCTCACCCAGCAGATAGTCCGCGATCTGGGTACATTCCGTGAGAGATCCGCCTGGATTTCCACGCAGGTCAAGGATCAAGCCCTTAATGTTTTGTCGCTGCAAATCGGACAATTCAGTTTTGAATTCCTTATACGCGTCCTCGTCAAAAGAAGTCAGTCTCAAATAACCAATCTGATCCTCGAGAACCTCCGTCTTCACGACCTGCACTTTGATTTGTTCTCTTACAATTACAAACTCCAGGATTTCAGAGACACCCACCCGACGAATTGTCAGTTTGACGGCCTCGCCTGGTTTGCCGCGAATCATGCTGACCGCCTCTTCATACATATCCATATCCACGTCTGTATCGTCCACAGTCAGGATGATATCGCCGGATTTGACGCCGGCCTTCTCAGCAGGCGTGTCCTCTATTGGCGAAACCACTTCAATATAGCCATTCTCGTTCGGGCTGACCACAACGCCAATCCCACCGTATTCACCTGTTGTGGATATATTGAAGTTGTCATACTCCGAAGCATTCATGTAAATGGAGTAGGGATCTTCAAGAGATGAAAACAGACCTTTCAGCAAGCCATCCTCAAAATCCACGTCTGCGACATCCTTATAAAAATACTGATCGATGTAACCTTTCAACTCTTCGACTTTGCTGTAGCGCTGATCCAGCGCCTGATAATACTCGAGGTCCGCCTTTGACATTATAATCTTGTCCCCAATTCGCAGCTGCAGAAGATTGCTCACAAAAAAGGTCCCGACCGAACTGAGAATCATCATAAACAAACAAAGCAGTACCACGCTTCGCTTTTTCAATTGACCACATCCTATGGTTGTCTATTGTGTAAATCCTCACCGGGCTATTTGGACACCCACGGGACCGGATTGACATATTTTCCGTTCTGGCGCACTTCAAAATGCAAGTGCGCGCCGGTTGAAACGCCAGTGGTTCCAACCTTCGCCACGGTTTGACCTTTGGTGACCTTCGTCCCTGACTTCACAGATAAGGAAGAACAGTGGGCATAGAGTGTCACAATGCCGCCGCCGTGATCGATCATAATAACTTTGCCATACCCGCCAAACCAATCCGAGTAGATGACCGTTCCATCCAAAGCCGCGACTATTTTTGCCCCTGAAGGCGCCGCGATATCAATACCCGTATGCATCTTGTAAGTTTTGTATACCGGGTGCAGACGATTGCCAAATGGCGACGTGATCCGCGTATACCCCGGTGTTGGGAACATCATCTTGCCGCCGACATACTTCTCATTGGTTTTGAGACTGGCGATCAAGCTGGTAATTTTCTTTGCGTCTTCGTTTAACCTGTCTTCCTGAGCTTCCAGTGCCTTGATATCCTTCTTCAAATTCTTCTGCTCGGCATCCAAACTGACAAGATCGCTGGAGAGTTTCACTTGCTTGCTGGATAAATTGGCTTTCAAGGATACCAGAGAAGCTTTCTGCTCCTCGAGAGATTTCTTTTTCTCCTCGACCAGATCCCTCTGCTGCTGCATGTATTCAAGCAGCGTTGTGTCATGCTCATAAATTTTCTGAAGCATGTCCATACGGCTCAGCATGTCTTCAAAATTAAAAGAACCCAGCAGCACTTCAAGATAACCGACATGGCCGGTTTTATACATGACGCGGAGGCGCTGGTTAAGCGTGTCCTTCTTTTCGACGATCTTGGATTCCGCGTTCGCCAGCTCCATCATGGTGGTGTTCAAGGTGCCTTCCGTCATCTCGATCTGTTCTGCGATGCTCTCCATCTCAGCTTCAACCGAACGGATGCTGTCCTCAATACTGCCTATCTTCTTCACCACAGATTTCTGATTGCTGGTCAGTTTTCGCTGTTGTTCATCAATTCTTTTCATGTCAGACTGAAGCTTTTTAAGCTGCTCCTGATACTTCTTCAGATCCTGGCTGCTTGCCCAGCTCTCCGAGCCAACCGCGCCAATTACCAGCGCCACGGCAAGCAGGACGGCGATCCACTTCTTCAAGGGGTGACCTCCTTTCAGCGAAAGGATTTTTGAGCCGATGGTCACTTCAACCCACCATCGGCAAAAAAATCTTCAAGCGCGCATCAAACATCCAGATATTTTTTCATGGACAATATACTGCCCAAAATTCCAATTCCCGAACCAATCACAATAAACAAAATCAGAATATCCCTCATGACCGATTCAACACTGACGAGATAAGCGGCAATCAATACATAGAACTGGCTGCTCAGTATTGTGTGCAGATACTGATAGAGGGCGTAAATCACCCCCGCCGAAATCAGCGCACCTATCAGTCCGAGAATGGTGCCTTCCACGAGAAACGGCCACCGGACAAACCAGTTTGTCGCTCCCACATACTTCATGATGTTGATCTCCCGGCGTCGTGCGTTGACCGCCAGTTTAACCGTATTGTTAATGATGAATGTGCTGAGTGCCACCAGCGTAAACATGACCGCCAGCCCCACCGTTCGAATCATATCCGCGATATTCATCATCCGCTCGATGATTTCCTGATAATATTTTACCTCTTCTACGCCCTCGAACTTCTCAACATTCCGCACCACATAATTCGCGAAGCCTATGTCATTCAGCGTGATGATAAAGCTGTCCGGAAGCGGATTCGACTCGAGGCCGTCCAGCAGATAGCCGTTTTCCTGCCACTGCTCTTTCATTTTCCCCATGGCATCTTCTTTGGTTTCATAGGTGACTTCCCGCACGCCTTCCAGCGCAAAGATTTCCTGGCCGATGGTTTCAATCCTGGACGTTTCCAATCCATCACTGAGATAGACCTGAATGGTATCGAACTGCTCCTTCGCGCCCTGTGCGAGCGAATTGATATTGACGATCAAAATAAAGATAATCCCAAGGATCAGGAGCGTCGCGGCCACCGAAGACAAGGACGCCAGACTCATCATCCGGTTTCTCCATAAATTTTTCATGCTTTCTTTAAGCGTATAACGTATCGACCTAATCTTCACAGCCGTAACAACCTCCCAACTCATCCCTGATGATCACGCCGTTGTTTAGCGCAATAACGCGCTGCTGCATGACATCAACGATATTCTTGTCGTGAGTTGCCATGAGGATGGTCGTTCCCCTCTGGTTGATCTGCCTGAGCAGTTTCATGATTTCCCAGGAGGTGTCCGGATCCAGGTTCCCCGTTGGCTCGTCCGCTATGAGTATGGGTGGATTGTTGATCATGGCCCGCGCAATGGAAACGCGCTGCTGCTCGCCACCGGATAATTGATGCGGATATAGCTTGTGCTTGTCAGCCAGTCCCACAATACTGAGGACCATAGGCACCTGCCTTCGGATATCCCGATCTTTGGCTTCAATTATTTCCATGGCAAACGCGACATTCTCATACACCGTCTTGTTGGGCAGCAGCCTGAAATCCTGAAACACCACGCCAAGCTGACGTCTCAAAAATGGCACCTTCCTTCGGTGCATATTGGAAACTTTTTGCCCGCAGACATAAATTTTACCGGCTGTCGCGTCATATTCCTTCAATAACAGCTTGATAAACGTCGATTTACCGGCGCCTGATGGGCCAACGACGAAAATAAACTCTCCCTTTTGGACATCCAAATCAATGTCCTTCAGCGCCTCGTGTCCATTATCAAAACGGACCGTGACACCTTCCAGGCGAATCTGCGGAAGATCTTCCGGCAAGCGATCCGCAAAATGCATGGTTCATCACTCCTCTAAGACGCGTAAACGCATAGACGCATAGACGCCAATAAATACTTTAAATACTCTCTTTCACTTTCACATCACTACCATTCTATCTTAATCACAGTCATAAGAAAAGCGAACATTCAAAAAAACCATATGAAGCCGAGGTTACAGTTCAATGACACCCCCCTAAATAGAAATCAACAAAAGTCAACCCTTGCCAATTCATCAGGGATTGCCTATGATGGAGTTAGACATACAATTGAGGAGGATTCCCATGGATAAACAAACACTGCGCGCGGATATTCTTGCGCGTCGAGGCAGTCTTTCTGAAGAAGAGCTTGACGCTAAAAGCGCTCAAATACTCGACCAGCTCATCCACACCCCGCTTCTCGACAACGCCAAAACCGTCATGATCTTCATGGATTTCAAAGACGAAGTCCGTACTTCGGGCATAATTGAGCACTTATGGAAAATCGGCATAACACCTGTGGTTCCCAGAGTCAACAAAAAGGCGGACCGATTGGATTTATATTCAATAAAATCTTTCGACGACTTGGTCCGATCCTCTTTCGGCATACTTGAGCCGCCTAAAGATCGTCAGCCGGATATCGAACCCATAGATCTGGATTTAATTTTGTCCCCAGGTGTTGTTTTCGACGTCCTCGGCAACCGGATTGGCTATGGCGCCGGTTATTATGACAAGCTCCTTCCACATGTCCGTACAGAATGTATCGTCTGCGGCATAGCCTATGATCTTCAGATCGTTCCAAATGGGCAGATCCCTGTCGAGCCCCATGACATTCCACTGGACTATCTGATCACGGAGCATAGGATCATCCGGACGCCGAACGCGGATTTAAAGGGCAAGTAGGAACTCAAAACAGCCGAAGAAATGGGTTAATTGCACCTATTTCCTCGGCTGTTTATTTTTGAGGCGTTCAAATGCCACGTTTTGAACTTCCATCCTACAATCGGCCAAATTTTACTTTAAGGTTCTGTCCTCATCACCCTCTTCGTCTTCATCTTCCATAGGCTCCTCAATGGGCAGCTGACCCGGAATTGGTCCAGAGTCATCTTCCCCGTCCTCGCTGCTGTCATCCTTTCCAATTCCGCTCTCGTTGCCATTGTCAATACCATTATCATTGCCATTAACCGGATTGCTGGCTTCCCCATTTTCTGAGCCTTCTTTTTCATCCAGTTCTGCTCTCATGGCTTTGGAGAGCCGCAGAGCCTCCAGCTCCGCCGGTGACGGCTTGATCAGTTCCTGCAGTTTCCGGTTGACGCGATCATACACGGAATCCTTAGTATAAGAGCCATCCGGAAACATGGTGCCTGCTTGAATGCCCGTCAAGATTTCAATACCTTCATCAATGTTATGAACAGAATAGATGTGGAATGAACCGGCTTTGACCGCATCAATGATTTCTTCTGAAAGCATCAGATTCTTGACATTTTGGTGAGGGATGATGACGCCCTGTTCACCATTTAAGCCTTTCAGCTTGCACACCTTAAAGTAACCGTGAATTTTCTCGTTAACCCCGCCAATAGGCTGAATTTCCCCTCGCTGGTTGACGGAGCCGGTAACGGCAATGGATTGACGTATTGGAATTTCTGACAAACTGGACAGCAGGGCATACAGCTCTGTACTGGAGGCTGAATCGCCGTCAATGCCCGAATACAACTGCTCAAAGACGATACTGGCCGTCAGTGCCAAAGGTTTGTCCTGGGCGAACTTGTGACCAAGGTAACCCGATATGATCATGACCCCTTTATCATGGATTGCACCGCTGGTTCGAGCCTCACGTTCTATATTGATGATCCCCGCTCTTCCACGGTAAGTTGAAACTGTGATCTTGGTTGGCTTCCCGAATTGATACTGCCCAGAGCCGGTGACTGCCAAGCCATTGATCTCGCCAATCTTTTCACCGGAGACATCAAGTAAATAGTCCCCATTCTCAAACATCTCCAGGACCTTTTCTTCGATTTTATTGTTGCGCTTCTCAATCATTTCCAGCGCAATGTCGACGTGCTTTGACTCAACGAGCTCTGAACCGTCCTCATCCGCCCAACTGTCTGACTCATAAATCAAATCCACAAGCTTATTCAGATGGGAGCTCAGCTTATTTTGATCATCCGCCAGTCTCGAACTCTGCTCAATAACTCGTCCTACCGCGCACCTGCTGAAATGTCTAAGTCCGTCTTCATGGCAATGCTTTGCAATAAACCGAGCGATTTTATCAATATTGTCCTCATTCCGGTCCATTTCAATATCAAAATCTGCCATGACCTTAAACAACTTTCGGAATTCCTCATCATAATAATACAGCAGCTGATAGGTATACTGATCTCCAATGAGAATGATCTTGATATCCAGCGGGATAGGCTGAGGCTTCAAGGTCGTTGAGACTATAGCGCCCATTTGGCTTCCCAGTGACTCAATGGTGATCTCGTCGTCCAGCAGCGCTCTCATCAAGCCCTTCCAAGCGTATGGCATAGTCAAAATGTCTTTTGCCAGAACGATCAGATAACCCCCGTTGGCTTCGTGCAGCAGGCCCGGCTTGATCATGGTAAAGTCCGTCTTTAAAACGCCGAGCTCATTTTTGTACTCGATGCCGCCCAGCAAGTTGTAGTATGTCGGATTTGACGCGAAAACAACCGGGGCGTGCTCTTTACCATCATTGTTAACAAACTGGTTGATGGCGTAGCGGTCAAAAAAGGACTCGCTGCTTCTTGGCATAAGTGCCGCCAGAGGTCCAGTTGCCTGTTCCTCGCCGCCATCATTCTTGAATCTTTCCAGATTCTCAACAATATCATCAATCAGAAAATTCAGATACTGCACAATGGCTTCGTTGTCGCGATATTTCTCAAACATCTCGGACAGATGAAAGGTCGCGATCCCTCTCCCAGTCTTGGCGTCAAGGTCCAGCATTTTTTGGCGGAACTGCTCTTCCGCCCCTCTCAGCCGGTTGAAGAGGTCTGAGGTTTCAATGCTCAGTCTCGCAGACTCTGATTTGAGCTTTTCAAAATCCTCTTCTGTCAGATTTCTATACTCTTCCTCAGTCATAGGCTCATTATTTTTTAGCGGGATGCTGATCAGACCCCGTTCATTTTGCGCAAAACGAAAGCCATATTTCTCACCAATCTCATTGAGCTCATCTATGATGACCTGAGTATTTTCAGAGTACTCCTGAAGCAATCCAGCGCGGTCATTTTCATAATCTTTCCCGGAAAAGGCGTTGGATATTTCCTTTTTGAGAAAACTGATTATAAATCCCATGCTCTTAATAAATTCTTTTCCTTCACCAGGTGGGAGACCAATGGCTATTGGTGTCCGAGCCACCTTGAAATTGTTGACATACAACCAATCTTTTGGCGGCGTTCTAAGTTTGGCAGCCGCGTCGGAGAGATGGCGGACAAGGCTGTTTCTTCCGGTGCCCCAGCTCCCCCCTACATAAATGTTGTAGCCTTTTCTCTTCATTTTGAGTCCGAATTTAACGGCTTCCACAGCGCGATCCTGACCCATTATGGCTTTTAAAGGTTCAAGCTCCTCCGTCGTCTCAAAAGGCAGACAATTTAAATCACATGCTCTGGTCAATTGATGCGGTTCCAATTCGTATTTTCTCATCACTTGTTCCTCCTTCCTTGACATGGTCGTTTATACCCTGCAAAAAAAGACTATAACCTTGAATATAAATCAAAAAGAGAAGTTGCTCACCGAAAATCGATTCTCGACGTCCCGGCTGTACAACTTCCCCCTATAAATAACTATTCTATTTCAAAAAATCTTTAAATTTGTCCCCAAAGAGATCGCCCAGAGTTGAAGTCGCACTTGGTGCCTCTTCTTCTTCTTCAACATAAGCGGTATAAGCATCCTCTCCGTTGTCCTGAGCGGCTTTAATGCTCAGCGAGATGCGCTGCTGATCTGCGTCAATGCCAAGTATTCTTACTTTGACCTCTTGTCCAACGGACAGAACATCAGAAGGTTTCTCCACCCGAGCGTCTGAAATCTGAGAAACGTGCACCAGACCTTCAAGACCGTCCGCGAGCTCTACAAAAGCGCCGAAAGGTTGAAGTCTTCTCACGACCCCTGTAACGATCTCATCCACGTGATAGTGCTCGTTAACTGTGCTCCATGGATTATTGACATAATCCGCCAAGCGCAGTGAAATTCTGTGCTTTTCAGGGTCCACATTCAACACTGTGACTTTGACCTTGTCTCCGACAGACACGACTTCAGAAGCGCTCTTGACGCGCTTCCAGGAGAGTTCGCTCAAATGCACGAGTCCGTCCACGCCGCCAATATCAACGAACGCGCCAAAGTCCGCAAGACGTCTGACAACACCTTCTACCGTTTCGCCCGGTTGAAGGGTTTTGTAGATTTCCTCTTCTTTAAGTACGCGCTGCGCTTCGAGATATTTTCTGCCCGAAACCACGAAGTCTTTTTTGTTTCTTACTTCAATAGCCACGACATCCATGGTCTCACCGACCACTTGATTCAGATCTTCGACGCGCTCCAGGCGAACCTGCGATGCCGGCATGAAGAATCGAACACCTTTAAATTTGCCGACGACGCCGCCCTTCACCACTTCGGTGACCTTTACATTCAACGGGAGTCCGCTTTCGAGGGACTGGTTGATTTCATCCCAGACGTCGAGCGCCACTGCGCGTTTTCTTGAAAGGACGACATTGCCTTGCCCGTCATCTTCCTTAAGCACAACGAACTGCATTTTGGTGCCGACCTGGACGCTCTCAATGGACGAACCATCTTCAAAATCCATTTCACTCTTTGGCATCACGCCATCTGTCATAAGCTCCAAATTGACGACCAGTTCTTCTCCATTGTTGGACATGACTGTGCCCTCAACGCAATCACCCTGGTTCAGACGCGTCATCGATTTATCGATATCGCCCATGAGCTCTTCCATTGTCATCTCATTTTCCGTCATCAGTTCCACCCCTTGTATCATTCAGAATACTCTTATTATACAGGACTTACCCGAATCGGTCAAACGCCCCCAATGTGCCACAGGTATTATTTGTCATTTTAGCGCAAAAAAGGAGGCGGCACAAAGGTCCCGGATTCACCGACAACCTTTGCGCCGCCTCACTGATTTTTTTCGTTCAGTTGGTCATGATCTCTTCAAACTGCTTTTAAAGGCTCCCGGCAGGCGGTGCAATATCCGCCTCTTCCCAGTCCTCTATGGAGTCTGCGATGGACTTGCCTGGAGGAATGATCGGGAGGACATTGATATTGGGATTCAATTCAACGACAATCAAATTCGCGACCGGATCTTTTTCAGCAGCGTCAAGCGCTTCGGAAAACGCCTCTGTTGTATAGATCACTTTCCCCTTGAGTCCAAATGCACTGGCCAGTTTCTCAAAGTCAATGACGTCTTGAATGTCCGTTTCGCTGTAAACACCGCTCTGGAACATTTTCTGCCATTGCCTGACCATACCGAGGGCATTGTTTTTAAAGAGAATGATGTCTACTTTTAAATTATGCTCCGCCAGGGAGGCAAGTTCGTTCATGTTCATCCTGAAGCTGCCGTCGCCCGTAATCAGATAAACTTTTTTGTGAGGACAAGCAACTTTAGCGCCAATGGCGGCGCCAAGGCCAAAGCCCATGGTGCCTAGCCCGCCTGAAGTCACCCAGTTTCTGATGCCCTGAAACTCGAGATATTGCGCAGCCCACATTTGATGCTGACCGACATCTGTTGCAAAGAGCGTATTTTCATCCATGCGCTCATTCAGTGCGCCAAATACGTTTTGAGGTGTCAACGCGTATTTATTTTTGAAAGCGGGCCTATCGTAATTCGAGATTTCCTGCAGCCAAGTCTCATGACGACGCACGCCCAGTCTTTCTGCGATCTGGCGGATCATGGTTTTGACATCTCCGACCAGCGACAGTGCCACAGGAATATTTTTGTCGATTTCAGTTTTATCGACATCCAGATGAATTATTTTTGCCTGTTGTGCAAACTTTGACGGATCACCGATGACTCTGTCGCTGAATCTTGCACCTATGGTCAGGATCACATCCGCTTCATTCATCATACGGTTGGCGATCTTGGAGCCGTGCATGCCGGCAATGCCAAAGGAAAGATTATGATTTCTCGGGAAACTTCCAAGACCCATCAAAGTATTGAGGACAGGCGCATCCAGGGACTCTGCCAGGGTTTTTAGTTCCACTTCACTGCCTGAAAGTCTGACGCCGCCGCCGGCATAGATCAGCGGGCGCTGAGAATTTTCGAACAGTGATGCGACTTGGTCGAGCTGTGCTTCATCCAAACCGTGCAGCGTTTCATGGGTTTTGCGAACTTCTCTGGACATTTCCGGGGTCCACTCCGAAAGGAAAAAATCTTTCGGAATATCGACGAGCACTGGGCCGGGTCTGCCCGAGACCGCAATTTCCATAGCTTCAATTAAAGTTGGAATCAGATCTTTCATGGAACGCACCAGCACATTATGCTTGGTAATGGACATAGTAATGCCGGTGATGTCGATTTCCTGGAAAGAATCCAGACCCAACAAACTGCTTGGTACCTGACCTGCGAGAACGACCAACGGAATGGAATCGATAAACGCTGTGGCAATCCCCGTGACGGTATTTGTCGCGCCCGGTCCGGAGGTCACAAAACATACGCCCACATTTCCGGTGGCTCTGGCGTAACCATCGGCCGCATGCACGACATGCTGCTCGTGGGTCAGGCGGACATGATGAATCTGATCCTGATATTTATACAGCTCGTGATAGAGCGGTATGACTGCGCCGCCTGGGTAACCGAAAACGGTTCCCACACCTGCGTCTATAAGTGTTTTGATGATAGCTTCCGCGCCATTCACAAGCGGTTCCTCCTAGCGGCAAATCGCGCCCTTGGATGCAGAGGTGACGCTTGCCCTGTATTTTTTGAGATATCCGGTCACCGGTTTTTCTGGAGCTGACCAGTTTGCCTTGCGCGCTTCCCAAATCTCAGGTTCGACGTCGACGTTCAAGGTACCTTTGTCGAGGTCAAAAGAGATGGTATCCCCTTCAGCAACGAAAGCGATTGGACCGCCTTCGTAGGCTTCAGGTGAAATGTGGCCAATCGCACCACCACGGGTCGCACCCGAGAAACGGCCATCCGTCAGCAGAGCGACGTGTTCATCCAAGCCAAGACCGCTGAGGGTCGAGGTCGGCGCCAGCATTTCGCGCATTCCCGGGCCGCCTTTTGGTCCTTCATAGCGAATGACGACAATATCGCCCTTTTCTATCTTGCCTGAAAGCAGTGCCGCTGTGGCGCCTTCTTCTGATTCGAAGACTCTGGCACGGCCTTCAAATTTTCTCATTTTCGGTGAGACAGCCGATTGTTTCACGACCGCACCTTCCGGTGCAATATTGCCAAACAGGATTTTTATACCACCCTGCTCTGAATAAGGGGCCTCCGTTTTAGCGATGACCTTCCCATCCGGCAATTTGGCTCTTGAGACTCTAGTTTCAAAAGTACCGTCCACCGTTTGCTGGGTTAGGTCAAAGCGCCCAATCGCACCGAGAGCTTTGATGACCGTGCTGATGCCGCCGGCATCATGAAGGTCTTCAATGTGGTAAGGACCTGCAGGGCTTAGTCGGCAAAGGTTTGGAGTTGTTTTGCTGATCTCGTCCACGCGTCGGAGATCGAGAGCGAAATCAAATTCAGCCGCGATCGCAGTCAAGTGGAGAATTGTATTGCTTGAACCGCCAAGGGCCATATCTACTGCAAGGGCATTTTCGAAGGCTTCCGGTGTCATAATCTGACTTGGGGTCTTATTCTCTTGGAACAGTTTCATGACGGTTGCGCCAGCCATCTTCGCAAGTCGCGTGCGATCTGCGTATACTGCCGGAATAGTACCGTTGCCAGGAAGTCCCATGCCAAGCGCCTCTGTAAGACAGTTCATGGAGTTTGCGGTAAACATGCCTGAGCAGGAACCACACGTTGGGCAGGCGCTGTTTTCGAGGTCGTCGATCTCCTCGTCGGTCATACCGCCTTGGGAGTGGCGGCCAACGCCTTCAAAGACGGTCGTCAAATCTGTCACTTTATCCTTGGTCTTGCCGGCAAGCATCGCGCCGCCGCTGACGATCACCGTTGGGATGTCCAGTCTGGCCGCAGCCATCAGTGCGGCAGGTACTGTTTTGTCACAGTTAGGAATAATGACGAGGGCGTCAAAAGCGTGGGCGATCACCATAGTTTCGATGGAGTCGGCGATCAATTCACGGCTTGGAAGGCTGTATCTCATGCCTCTGTGACCCATGGCTATGCCGTCGCAAACAGCTATGAACGGTGCAGCGATAGGCATGCCGCCATTCATCAGAACACCTTCTTTGACTGCCAGTACCAGCTTGTCGAGATGAGTATGTCCTGGAACAATTTCATTGTGGCCATGAAGAATGCCGACGAGCGGACGCTCGATCTGCTCGTTGGTGAGGCCCAGGGCTTTGAGAAGAGAGCGGTGTGGCGCTCTCTCCACACCGCTCTTCATAGCGGAGCTCTTCACTTTATTTCACCTCCGACTGTCTGATCCACGACATCATAGAACGCAGATTCTTGCCTGTTTCGACAATCGGGTGCTCAAGTTCAGCAGCTTTAATTTTATTGAAAATAGGACGGCCTTTTTCATTTTCTTCGATCCAAGCTTTAGCGAATTGACCGCTTTGGATTTCTGCGAGAACTTTCTTCATTTCGGCGCGAGTTGCGTCGTTAATGATGCGCTTGCCAATCATATAATCGCCATACTCAGCCGTATCGCTGACGCTGAAACGCATATTTTCAAAGCCGCCCTCATAAAGGAGGTCAACAATGAGCTTGAGTTCGTGGAGACACTCGAAATATGCGATTTCCTTTTGATAACCTGCTTCGACAAGTGTGTCAAAGCCAGCTTTGACGAGTTCTGTCGCGCCACCGCAAAGAACTGCCTGCTCTCCAAAGAGATCCGTTTCAGTTTCTTCTTTGAAAGTGGTCTCAAGAACGCCTGCTCTTGCAGCGCCAATGCCGGCAGCATACGCGAGGGCTTTGTCGAGGGCTTTGCCGGTAGCATTCTGATGAACAGCAACGAGGGCAGGAACGCCGCGGCCTTCTTCATAGACTCTTCTGACCAGGTGGCCAGGGCCTTTAGGTGCGATCATGAAAACATCAACATCAGCCGGTGGTACAATTTGTCCAAAGTGGATGCTGAAGCCGTGAGCGAAAACGAGAGATTTCCCGGTTGTGATGTGCTGCGCGATATGCTCGTCATAAACCTTTTTCTGACGCTCGTCAGGAACGAGAATCATGACAACATTTGCGACACGTGCTGCTTCAGAAACACTGACAGCTTTGAGCCCATCTGATTCAGCGCGCTTGACGGACGGGCTGCCTTCATAGAGACCCACCACGACGTCAAATCCGCTCTCCTTTAGGTTCATGGCATGCGCGCGGCCTTGGCTTCCATAGCCAATGACGGCGACTGTTTGACCTGCGAGTGCTTCTTTGGAAATTTCGTTTTCGTAATACATCTTTGCCATTTTAATATTTCCTCCTTTTTATCGAACCCAGCGGACGTCATGGACGCCATAGAGTTTTCTGACATGTTCCAGCGCACGGTCTGTTGTCTGATCCGGCGCATCGAGTGTGATCCAAAGGGCACCTTCGTGTTCCTCCATCTCGACGCCGACGACGTCGAACTCTCTTCTTCTCAATGTGCTAAGGACGCGAATGAGTCCATCTACACCATGATCGACTTTGGCATGAAGTTTCTTCGTCATTTTAATAACCTCCTGTCTTATTTTCGTCGGCGCTTCCGGGTATAAAAAAAAGACCCTCCACCACCACGAGCTCAATCAGCTCGTAGAGATGGGGGATTCCCCATGGTACCACTCTACTTTACGGTTTTAAAACCGCCTCTTCGAATCGGCGCACGACGTCGCGAATTCCAGTCTTTTAACGGGGACAACCGTACCGGTCTACTGTTAGTTCGAGCCGGAAGCTCCGGAGCGATGTTCCACCGGCGACCCTTATCCGTCTCACACCAAGTGACGGACTCTCTGAAAGGACCTTGCCGCTGAAGCTCTCCTTCAACGCTCTTATCAGGTATTAAATGGATTATACTGAATGAACAATTGATTGTCAACACAAGAAAGTTGACTTTTTTACATAATCGTCATAATTTTTTATAAAATTAGAAAAAAAAGATGAGAATTAGGATAGTTCGCCTTCTTCTCATCTTTTGAGTTTACTTTAATTCGTCAATGCGGACGGTTTATTTCAAATTTTTCAAAACAACCTGAGCGATATGGTCTGCTGTGAGGCCATACTTATTCATGAGCCCCTCCGGTGTGCCGGATTCGCCAAAAGTATCCATAATTCCAAGCCGGACCACTTTAACCGGGCAGCCCTCTGCTGTCACCTCAGTGACAGCGGACCCAAGTCCACCTATAATGCTGTGCTCTTCTGCCGTTACAATCAGTTGAGTCTCAGCAGCAGCTTTCAGGATTGCCTCAGAATCGATTGGTTTGAGGGTGTGCACATCAAGCACCCGAACTGTGATGCTCTTCTCAGCTAAAGCCTCCGCGGCCTTCATTGCTTCGTTGACCATAATGCCTGTAGCAATCAGAGTCACGTCAAATCCTTCGCGCAGCGTCATAGCCTTGCCAATCTCAAAGGCCGTATCCGCTGTATAGAGCATTGGTACTGCTGCACGACCCAGCCGCACATAAACCGGGCCCTTGATGTCCAGGCTGGCTTCGATCAGCGCCTTGGCAGACACGCCGTCCGATGGTTGGATCACCGTCATATTAGGAAGCGCCCGCATCAGCGCAAGATCTTCAATAGCTTGATGAGATGCCCCGTCCTCCCCGACAGTAATACCGGCATGCGTCGCACAGATGCGCACACTCAGATTTGGATAACAAATAGAGTTGCGAATGATCTCGAAAGCACGTCCTGCAGCGAACATGGCAAAAGTACTTGCGAACGGCTTCAGACCAGCCGCAGCCATACCGGCAGCAACCCCCATCATGTTCTGCTCTGCTATGCCCATGTCGAAAAAGCGCTCCGGAAACTTCTTGGCAAACACATCCGTTTTCGTTGATTTGGAAAGATCCGCATCCAAAGCGACGATCTCTGGGTATTTTCCGCCAAGTTCTGCCAAAATTTCTCCATAAGCTTCGCGTGTTGCCATTTTTTTCTGAACTGAAGGATTAGACATGCTCAGCACCTCCCAACTCTTCAAGCGCAATCGTTTTTTCCTCGGCAGAAGGCGCTTTGCCGTGCCAGCCAACCTGATTTTCCATGAATGAAACCCCTTTGCCCTTTACCGTCGTCGCAAGAATAACCGTTGGGGCATTTTCGAAAGTCCTCGCCTCAGCGAAGGCGCGCTTCAAATCATCAAAATTGTGGCCGTCAGCGGTCAGTACATTCCAACCAAAACTCTTGAACTTCTGATCCACGGGTGAAACCGCCATGACCTCATCATTGGTGCCATCAATTTGGAGACCGTTGAAATCCAGAATTGCCACCAAATTAGAGAGTTTGTAATGGGCGCCGGCCATTGCCGCTTCCCATATCAAGCCTTCATTGAGCTCTCCGTCTCCAAGAAGGGCGTAGACACGACTTTTGGAACCGGTAACTCTCGTGGATAGGGCCATGCCAACCGCCGTTGAGAAACCTTGTCCGAGGGAACCTGTAGACATTTCAACCCCTGGGATATTCTTCATGTCGGGATGCCCTTGAAGTCTTGAGCCCAGCTGTCTTAGTGTTATAAGCTCTTCTGGATTAAAATAGCCTCGTCTTGCAAGCGTAGCATAGAGCACAGGTGCTGCATGTCCCTTTGAAAGGACAAACAGATCCCTATCCTTGAGTTTTGGCTCAGCGGGATCGATCATCATTTCATCAAAATAGAGCGTCGTCAGGACTTCCACGGCAGATAAAGATCCACCGGGGTGTCCGGATTTGGCGGCATGCGTCATCTCAATAATATCCCTTCGGATCTGACGCGCGGTCGTTTCCAGTGCAATGTTGTGGTGCGACACTTCTGTACCTCCTGTTTTTCAGTTATTGTAAAAACACTATCAGTTATTGGCGTTTTTATCCGGTGAAGCCGAAACTGAAGCTTCCGAGTGTCCGCCATTGATACCTTCTTCTGCTTTAGGTGCATAGTCTTTACTGAAATCTCTGCTCAACAGAACTTTGAACATGAATTTTGGAAGCGCCATCATCCGGCCAACCCGGCTTGGATTTTTTAATAGTCGGTAAAGCCATTCCAAATTTGCCTTTTGGTAAAAGACAGGAGCGCGCTTGGCTGTTCCCGCCCAAACATCCACGCTGCCTCCGACGCCCATAGCGACTTTGACATTGAGGATTTTTCTGTGTTTATAGATCCATTTTTCCTGTTTAGGCGCACCCATGGCTACAAAGAGAATGTCCGGCTTGAGCTCATTGATTCGATCGATGATCTTTAATTCATTCTCCGGTCTAAAATAGCCATCCTGAAAGCCTTTTGACTCAATGCTGGGATAGACTTTCAGTATTGCCTCCATAGCGCGTTCAGCCACGCCGGGTTTACCGCCCAGTATGTAAATGGAACGCTTAGTGGTATGACAATACCTCAGAATGCGCTCCATGAGGTCTATGCCTGTCACGCGTTCATCAAGTCCAAGGTTATGGAGTTTGGAGGCATAGACAAGTCCTATACCATCCGGAACAACCAGATCCGCCTCACGCAAGATTGATCTTAGCGCTTTATCCTGCTGCGCCATCATGACAATCTCGGTATTAGGCGTGAAAATCATAGACATGGTATGACTGTCCATCAAATGTAAAAACCGGTTATAGGCTTCCACCGGATTGACCTTATCTACGCGAACGCCAAGAATCTTAATTGCTTCACTAGTCATTTGCTTACTTCCCTCCCAGCAATTTCACAAGTTCGCGCTCGTTAATGTCAAGCCTGGACTTCAGGTCCTCAACTGCTGAGACGAGAGTCGCGCGGTCTGCTTCTGTATTGTCGAGTTTATCCAAAATGCCTCGGGTCAACTGCTCAGGCTTAAAATCTTTTACTGAGCCAAAGGTCGACTGCCCTATCGCTTTCATAAAATAATCAATTTTAGGGTCGTAGGATAACGCAATCAGAGGAGTACCCGCTACTGCCGAAAATATCAGCGCATGGAGTCTGACTCCAACCAATAGATCCATGGCATGGATCACACTCAGAATTTCCTGAATGGAATGACGCTCCACCAAAGTATGGATTCGTCCTCCAAACTCCGCCTCCAGGCGCTGAATCACTTCCAGATCCTCTGTAAAATGAAAGGGCAGAAGTATTAAGGCACATTGTTGATCCAACAGGGTGTTTACAACGCTGCACAGCGCGTCATACGATTTCGAATCCCTGAAATCTTTTGATCTTAAGGCAAAGGCAATGCGCTTGGAAGGCGACTGCAAATCAAGTCCGGCTTCTTTGAGAATAGTCTCTCCAATACCTTTTCCGGGGCAAGTCATATCAATGACGGGATCTGCCGTCACAAAAAGACGCTCAGGCCGTATCCCCATTTGTATCAAATCTGTTTTTGAATTCTCTTCCCGTACAGTGATGACATCCGCTCTGTTCAAAATCCATTTTGTCAGGAAACGGTTCAGAGGCTTTTGGATTGGGCCGATCCCCTGACTATAGACCATGACGCGTTTTCCAAGTAAACTGGCCGCCAGGAGAATCATCAGATAATAATGGATACTCAGTCTGCCGGTAACATCTTGGATCAGACTGCCGCCGCCACTGATCAGGGTATCGCATTTTAAAACAGCGCTGAATACCTTCAAAGGGTGCGCGCGTTTCACCGCGTTTATGCCGTATATGGACTGAGTACGCTCCGGATTGGCAGACAGAACTGTTATCTGCGCCTCAGGCACCGCATTTTGGATTCGCTTCAGCATTGTATCTAAAATAGCTTCATCACCAATATTTCCAAATCCATAATAACCTGAGATCAGAAGATTATGCCTGGTCATGTTCACGGCCCCTTTGCCATTTTGCATACAAACCTTCCACCAGCCACTTATCCAGGATCAGAAGGACAATCAACGCTGCAGCGCCAATCACAATGCCAAAACCAAGGGCATAAAGTTCTCTTACCGTGGACAAATACAGTGGTGACCGCAGATGCGAAAACGTATTGACAATGGAGGAATAGCCAAGAGACGCAATGAGAACAAGCGGTAAAATCAGTGCTTTCCTCTTATTGGCAGCCATTGCAGTTACCATCATGACTGCAGGAAAAGCCATGAGAAATTCCTTTGTTCTTGGTCGGGCAAGAAGCATTTGTTCCAAAGTATTCCTAAAAATCATTTCGAGGGTAGAAGGCTGGAGATCAGTCTCATGGCCGGAGCGCGCAATGTAAACATAAGCGACGACTGCCGCCGCGCCTAGGACGGCCACATGCTTCATTTTAATGCCGGCATCCAATAGTCTCAGCAAATCCTTCCAATAGACTGTCCCGCTTTTTTCAACCGCGACCTCATCCTCCGACTTTCGGCCATAACCAAATTTCAGAATATAGAATATTGCCGCCGCCGCGACAGGTGCGGCCAGCGAAAGCTTGACGCCTCTGAAGTATTCCATTTCGAGCAGATAGGCAGATGACGAGAGAAATCCGCCAATATAATACCCGCCTGCCAAAGATATGATAAATGTCACGCTTAAAAGGACAACCGCTGTTTTCAAAATCTCCGAAAGACTATAGTCAGTCTTATTGTCAGTTATTTTTTTGAGCTGGTTAAGCAAAACATAGACGGACAAGGCAGGGAATATAAGGCTGGATGTGAGTCCTAGAAGTGTTGTCGCCAAATTTGGTGCGACAAACAGAGCACCCGCGACACCCAAAGTGCCCAGCCCTGCAAGTGCTGCACCGACCGGAAGCGACAGTCTTACCAACTGAGAGAGAAGCCAAACCGCTGCTGCGACCAGACCCATCCCGGAAATCAGTTTTAATGAAAGCGGAGGTACATTTAAGCCCATAACACCGGCATCACCGTAAGATAATCCATGGGCGGCAATACGCTCTTCAAGAGATGCGAACATTCTCTCATATTCACTTCGATCTGTCAGATATACACGGTCATTTTCCAAAAACGGCCTCATATAAATACTTCTTATATTCCTTTCTGTAATTGCACGATAGAGTGTATTTTCAATTTCCTCTGAACCTTCATAATTGTAGATTCCAACTCTTTTTTGAATGTAGCGGACGACCGGAAACACACGAACTGCCTTATATTGGCTGTTCTCCGCGACATATTCTCCGCCTCGGGTCTCGACATGACCCAATTGATTTCCTGCCTCGATCAAACTTGTGGATAAACCAAGCCTATCCAGAGCCTGAATCAGGCGATCCAGCGACATCACCTCTTCGCCGTTGTAGCCAATGACTTCCTGACCGCTGTAAATGATATATGTCGTCTCAAAACCATAGCTCAAAAAATCCTCTTCAAAGGCTTCAAGAGCCAGGTCTGGATTCAGCGGATTGTTGATGGGGCGAGGCAAAACCTCAAGGCCGCCAGCGCGAACCGCTTCAATTTTTACCGGGTCAAACCCAATGCCTATACGATCGAGCAGGCTGCTTGTATACACATCCGGCCGCTCAACGACTTTGCCGTCTGCGCCGGTCAAAATTCTTCCAGTTTCAAACAAAGCCTGTTCAATGGTGCCGTCAATGACAAACCAGGCGGTCTCTGGACTGTTGTAAGATTTATAATGATCCGATCCAAGTCTGGAGCTCAAACCGGTTTCGATAAATTTTGCTGTCTCCGGATCCGAGGTCTCCACCACTAAGTCATACCGATCTGCCTGACTGCTGTTTAGATCCGATACCAAGGACGCCGGTAATCCCAGGTCCCAATGGCTTTCAGAGACAAACTCCAGCTGTGTGGCATAAGAAACTGCCCGCCCCTGATCTTTCAGGCTCTTCAGTGTCTCTTCATTCAATGCCACATGCCGCACACCTTGATCGGCAAAAAATGCCATCCAGTTTTCAAATGACCTTCCGGACTGTCTGGCCATTTCATTAAACTCGTCGTAATCCAGGACTATGTCCACGGTCTTAGCCTGGCGTTCTGCTTTTGCTCTGGACACGTCGAGAAGGCCCGTCGCGATCAAGCTCAGGGCCATCATAATCAACACTATTTTCTTCAAAGTTTTATCCATTTTACCGTACGCTCCTCATCTGGCGGTTGATTCTTTCTGTTGAATTCAGTACCCAATGTAGCGGTTACTGAGCCGCCTTAGTGACGGTATATTGTCCTGCGATCATGAGCCAGGCTCTATCTACAATTTTCATGCCGCGGCCGTCATCCTTAGGGATGATGATCAGGTGGTTCAGCGGCACTTTAGTGCCTAGACCGAGACCTGTTCCGCCGGTAACGTCAGGCAGATCGTTTTCAGCGGCTATTGCCGTTGCGGCGCCGCCCCTGAGAATGACCTGGGTGTTTTCACCAAAAGTGACAACATCACCATCAGCAAGCTCTATGACTGTGAAGGCAGGTGGTGCACCAGGTGTTGCCGAACCTGTGCCGGAACCAGTACCAGCAATAGCTTCAATGCCACTCACGCGATCCGCCAACTGCTTAATCTTGCTGTCAAACGCCCCTGAGATTTCCGACAGTCTTTTTTCTACAAAGCTCTTGGTGACGACAGGATCCGTGGAAGTACCCGGATCGCCGGAGGTCGCGACTGAAACTGCTCCAAAAAGCGCAAGCGCCATAATAGCGCCAAGTGCCATGTGTCCCAGATTTTTTATAACTTTGTTCAAATTTTTACCTCCTACACACCTTGCATTGGTTTGCCCGACAAATGGTCGAGATTCCCAAATTCATAATCTCAAGGTGAGAGGCCTCCAGCTAACGCCGGACGCCTCCGCCAAGATCATATAGTCCTAAGCTGACCAATAAGGCCACATCAATCTTTTCCATCACCTCAGGACTTAGCGCCCCAAGCTTTTGAATCAGCCTCTTCTTGTCTATGGTACGGATCTGTTCAAGAAGTACGACAGAGTCCTTGACGAGACCGAGCTCATCTTTTGAAATTTCCACATGGGTCGGAAGTTTTGCCTTGCTGATTTTTCCCGTAATGGCAGAAATAATCACCGTAGGGCTGTACTTGTTTCCCACGTCGTTCTGAATGATCAGTACAGGTCTTTGCCCCCCTTGCTCGGACCCTACGACTGGACTCAAATCAGCAAAAAACACATCTCCTCGCTTGACATTAGAAAAAGGCATCTTCGTCCTCTTCTTCTTCAAGCATGTGTTCGTAACGTTCATAGGTACAATTGTCACAACGGAAGCCGACTTCACAGTAGTCCAGATTAAAGCTGGCCATAGTCTGGTAGCCGCTCTCGAGCTCAAAAACCTTCTCTTCAAGCAACTTTCGCAAACTTTCTACGCGCGAGTCAAAGCATACGACAAAATCGTTTTCATAATAGCATTTGATGTCCGGATCGTTCTTAATATCATCAATGATATCTTCCGGATACTCAAGCCTTTTCAGGCAATGGCTGCCGGCGTGCATGCCCATGACTTCTTCGCTCATTCTGAACACCTCCTGTCTGACCTGGGGGATCGATTCAATTTATTTTACACCATCCGGACGGGTTCGTAAAGTCCGGTGCCATGTAAACGACAATACCATGCAAATTCTATAACTATAACTTCCTTCAAATTAGATTTTTCCCTATCTGATCATTGAAACATAGTCTTTGACCGCTGTGATTTCACCACTGCGGACATAAACTCTCGGTACTCGCTTGTCGATCATACAGACCATTTCGTAATTGATGGTTCCAAGCTTGTCTGCGAGGGATTCTACAGGCAGTACATTCCCTTCGCCATCTTCGCCAAAAAGAACTGCGACGTCACCCGGCTTGGCGTCCAGGCCGGTCACATCAAACATGCACTGGTCCATACAAATTCGGCCTGTGAGCGGTCTGAGCTGCCCCTTAAAAAGAACTTCGCCTTTTCCGCTGAGCATACGCGTGTAACCATCGGCATAACCAAGAGGCATTGTCGCGATCTCCTCCTGGCCCTGAGTGACGTATTTCAATCCATAACTGATCCCGCTGCCGGACTCGAGGGTCTTGACATGGGAGAGGCAGGCTTTCAGGCTCATGACAGGTTTCAGGACAACCCGGTCTTTGATCACGTCCTGAGAAGGATAAAGGCCATAGAGCATGATCCCTGCCCGCACCATATTGTAGTTGAGTTCAGGCAAATCTATGATTGCGGCGCTGTTTGACACATGATGGATCGGAATCGAGAGCCCGCCCGCTTCCAGCCCTTGTACCACAAAATTATATTTTTCAACCTGCTTCATTGTATAGGATTTATCCACTTCATCCGCAACGGCGAAGTGCGTGAAGATCCCTTCAATCACAAGGCCAGGCAGCTTTGAAATTTCGAGAATTTCGCGGATTGTCTCCTCATTTGCAGGCATACCGATCCGGTGCATACCTGTGTCCAGTTTAATATGCACCCGAATGTTCACACCATTTCTGACGGCAGCGTCTGAGAGCGGTTTCGCGTGAGCTATGCTGTAAATGGTCTGGATGATGCCGTTGGCTGCGACCGCATCGTAAAGATGCGCCGGTGTATAGCCCAGTACCATGATATCCGTTTCCGGAAATGCTTGCCGCAGCTGCAGCGCTTCATTGAGAACAGCGACAGCAAGCCGGTTTGCGCCGGCGTCGAGAAGCGCGCGCGAGGACTCAACTGCGCCGTGGCCATAGGCATCCGCCTTGACGACTGCCATAACCAGGGCATCCTTCCTGGTCAACCGTCTGACTTCTCTTAAATTGTGTGCCAGGTGCTCAAGGTTGATTTCCGCCCAGACGGGTCTTGGAATTAAGGTCAAATCGATCATTTTAACGCCTCCATCAACTAAATAGTTTAAGCAGTCTTGAATCACCTAAGCCTCCACCAACTCGCGGATCGCTTTTGTCAGTCCAAGCACCAGGTCGCCCGCCAGAAGGCCGTGCTCCCCGCGCTCAGCCACCATGAGATCCCCTGCTCGGCCATGGAGATAAACACCAATAACCGCCGCACCTACAGGATCCAGCCCCTGGGCGATCATGCTCGTGATGACGCCGGTCAGCACATCTCCGCTTCCAGCCGTGGCCATGCCTGAATTCCCATTGATATTGACGTATACTTCACCTTCCGGTGTCGCGACAACCGTGCGAGCGCCCTTGAGCACCGTCACGGTCTTCCATGTCTTGGAAAACCTAACTGCTGTCCCGATAGGATCCGCGTTGATCTCATCTGCGCTAAGTCCTGTCAGACGGGACATTTCCCCGACATGCGGCGTCAAGACCACCGGGCATTTTTTATTTTCCAGCCAGTGCAAGCTCTTTGAAAGTGCGTTGATACCGTCTGCGTCAATGACCATTGGCACTTCGGATTCATTCAGGAGCCGTTTGATCAGCTCGGAGATCTCGGCGTTAACACCACAGCCGGGACCGATCGCGATGACATCCGGCCAACAGGTATCTTCAATAATTTTTTGGAAATTACTGATGCCTATGACGCCGCGACGCACCTCTGACATTGGAACAGTGATGACTTCCGGGACACTGGTCGTGATCAGCGTATTTAAACTTTCCGGGATATAGAGCTTCAGCAGTCCCATGCCGGACCTGAGTGCCGCTCTGCAGGCCAGAATTGCCGCGCCGGCCATGCCTATGGACCCTGCGATGATCTGGCCCTTTCCATAGTCGCCTTTGTGGGAATTGCGCTTTCGGTGTGGAATCAGAGGTGTGATGATGTCACTCGTTATCAGATTATATTTTATGCCAACCTTTTCAATGATGACATCCGGCACGCCTATGCCCTTGATGATCACTTCGCCGTTGTAGTCTGAGCCTGGAAATAAAATATTTCCGACTTTGGGTATGACAAGGGCTACGGTCTTATCCGCGTCGACAGCCGTGCCCAGAACGTGGCCGGTGTTGCCGTCAATTCCGGAAGGCAGGTCCACCGACAGGACTTGATGGGCCATTTCGTTGATGGCATCAATGGTTCGTTCATAGATGCCCCCCACTTTCCTGGACATGCCCGTTCCGAATATTGAGTCGACAATCAGATTGCCCGGCCTTAAGAAACGTTCAAAAGCCAGAATGCTGGCGTCATCTTTAATTTCGTCGATTTGAAACTCGAGTTTTTTGAGGATGGAGTAGTTGAGCATAGAGTCGTGGTTCAGCTCAGAGACCTCTCCGACCACAAAGACTTTGACGGGTACGTTCAGGTTGAAAAGGTGGCGTGCAATGACAAAACCGTCACCGCCATTGTTTCCGGGACCGCAGACTATGACAGCCTTCTGGAACTCACTTCTCATTTTCATAATTTCATCAACGACGACTTTGCCGGCATTTTCCATTAGTACTATGCTGGGAATGCCGTATTCGTCGATAGCTTTTCTGTCGATTTGCTGCATCTGATGACTCATAGCCAGTCTCATAATTTTATGTTACCTCCTTAAGCCTGTCGCAAAAGCCAGGGCATGTGTTTTCGAATGGGAAAGCGAGATCAGAATCTCTTTGATTTCCATTTGCTCGGCAAGGACCGCTGCCGGGCCGGTCAGCTTCACAAAAGGCTTGCCGGACGTCTCCCTCAGGATCTCAATATCCTTCCAGGACAACCCCGTAATGCCGGTACCCAAAACCTTGAGTACTGCCTCCTTACCGGCAAAATTCGCGGCTATACTGGCTGTGTCCATCCCCCGGGATTCAAAAAAAACGAGTTCGTTTTTTGTAAAAACACGTTCCAGAAACCGGTTGTGCCGCGATATCGCGCGCCGGATTCTATCTATTTCAATCAAATCTGTGCCAATGCCAGTCAGCATATTATTCCTCCCGCAGTCTCTGCCACAGTCTCTCCGGCAGCCTGAAGCAGTCACATTTTTGCCACCTATAGTATAATCTTTTTTATTTTATTTGTATATCCATACTTCGAAATAGGAAATTGGGGTCAATAGGCGTCAGACGTGATAGGCGCCAGACGTGATAGGCGCCAGCCGCAGACACCTGATTCCTTCCCTTCAGGCTCGCAGCCCCTGATCCGTCAGAAAAAAAAGCCCCCGGAACTATGTCCCGGAGACCTTTAACTTTCTTGTTTTCTAATAACCCGTTCTCAATTCAATATTGACACCCGGAATGTCGCGCTCAAGCTGACTCTTCCAGCTTTCCAGCGTGCCCATAGGGGGCGTCGTCAGCGCTTCTTTTTCAGGAATCGCAGGCGCTGGCTTATAAGCTTGCAGTACCCATCTACCCGCTCCCGCCATGCGTTCCCCAATCCGCCTGAGTTCTTCATAATCATGCAGAGGAAAGACCACCGTTGTCCTGAATTCGTGCGCCACCGTTGAGCCCATCAGCAGATCCATGCTCTGCTCCACGGCATCCCGATCCCTCGCATGACCTCCGGTAACCCGCTCATGGCGGTCCGCTGAGCTTTTCACGTCCATGGCCACATAATCCAGAAGTCCCCTGTCCAGCAGGCGTTTCAGCACCTCTGGCCGAGTTCCGTTGGTATCCAGTTTGACCTTGTACCCCAGGTTTCGAATCTCAACGACCGCGGCTTCAAGTCCCGGCTGCAGCGTAGGCTCTCCACCGCTGATTACCACGCCGTCACACAGCCCGACCCGTTTCTCCAGGTGTGCCATGACAGTGCCTTTGGTCAGCGTCTCAGCGGATGGCATAATCAGCGGCCGGTTATGACAGTACGGACAATTGAAATTGCATCCCGTTGCAAACAGTACCGTGGCGACCTCGCCCGGAAAGTCGATCAGCGTCGTCTTGATGAGTCCCCCGATCGTCATGGTTTCCATTAGTTCGCCACCTCAAACTCGACGCGCTCCTCATACTCCTGCTGCTTGCCGTCGTTCCAGTTCTGAACCGGTCTGTGATACCCTACAACTCGCGACCAGACTTCTGTAACCTCGCCGCACTCCGGACAGGTTTTTTGCTCGCCGCGAAGGTATTTATGCGTCGGACAAATGCTGAAGGTAGGTGTGATGGTGAAATACGGCAGCCTGTAGCGGCTTGACACCTTGTGAATCAGAGATTTGAGCGCCTCTTTCGAGTCGATCTTCTCAGGGATAAAGGCGTGGAACACGGTCCCGCCGGTATAGCGCGTCTGAAGGCTGTCCTGGTGATCCAGCGCATCAAACAGATCCGGCGTGTACCCTACAGGGAGCTGAGTGCTGTTGGTGTAATACGGCACGTCTTTGCCGGCCGTAATGATCTCCGGATATTTCGCAGTGTCGAGTCTCGCGAATCTGTAAGCCGTCCCTTCAGCAGGGCTGGCCTCCAGGTTGTAAAGATGCCCCGTCGAAACCTGGAACCGCACCAGCACTTCGTTCATGAAGTCCAGTACCCGTTCTGCCATTGCGCGTCCGGCTTCCGTCGTAATGTCTTCCCTGCCTTTGGTGAAATTCTGAATACACTCATTCATTCCATTTGGGCCGATGGTCGCAAAATGATTAAACCAATACGCGCCATGTCCCTCGTAAATGTCCTGTAGATAGTATCTGGAATATGGATACAGACCCCGCTTCATATTGATCTCCAAAATGTCGCGCTTCAACTCCAGAGATGACTTCGCGATCTCCATCAGTCGTTCGAGGCGCTCGCAGAGCTCATCAAAATCTCTGGAAAGATAGCCCAGTCTTGCCATATTGATAGTGACGACACCGATCGATCCCGTTTTTGGATTGGCGCCAAACAAACCTCCGCCACGTCGCCTCAGCTCAGTATTGTCGAGCCTGAGACGGCAGCACATGGACCGCACGTCCTCCGGATCGAGATCCGAATTGACGAAGTTGCTGAAGTACGGAATGCCGAACTTTCCTGTCATCTCCATGATCTTGTCTGTGACCGGATTTGACCAATCCCAGGAGCGGGTAATGTTGTAAGTAGGAATAGGGAAGGTGAAGACGCGCCCCTTGGCGTCGCCCTCCATCATGACCTCACAAAAAGCCATATTGATCATGTCCATTTCTGCCTGATACTCACCGTAAGCCTTGTCAAAGTGATGCTTCCCGCCTATGATGACCGGGAGGTCTTTATGGGTGGAAGGCACTTCTTTGTCCATGGTGATGTTGAAAAACGGCGTTTGGAAACCTACGCGCGTCGCTATGTTCATGTTGAAGACAAAAGCCTGCATAGCCTGATAAACGTCGTCATAACTCAGATTGTCATGACGAACGAACGGCGCCAGCAGTGTATCAAAGTTGGAAATTGCCTGAGCACCCGCCGCTTCACCCTGCAGGGTATAGATGAAGTTGACCACCTGCATCAGTGCCGACTCAAAATGGTTCGGAGGTCCTGACTCCACTTTGCCCGGAACGCCGCCAAAGCCTCTCAGCAGCAAGTCTTCAAGACTCCACCCACAGCAGTAGGTCGAAACCAGGCCGAGGTCATGGATGTGCAGATCCCCATTCTCATGGGCATTTCGAATGGTTTCGTCGTAGACATGGTGCAGCCAGAAGATCTGGGATGCCTTGGCGATAATATGGTTGTTCAACCCCTGCAAGCTGTAGCTCATGTTGGAATTTTCACGGACCATCCAGTCGCTTTTGCCAATATAATCGTCAAACATATTGAGGATGTCCTTGACCGACTGGCGTTCCTCACGAATCTTCTTGTGTTCATAGCGGTATTTGATGTAAGTGCGCGCCGTGTCGTGCTCGCCAATGGACATCAGCGTGTTTTCAACGAGATCCTGAACTTCCTCAACTTTTGGAATCCCACCGTCAAAAGCACGGTTCCCTGCTGCCTCGACCACATAGTCCGTCACGACCTCTGAAAGTTTCTTCAGACTGCTCCTCGATCTTTGGGGATGCGTGGCGACCAGCGCCTTCAAGACTGCTTGTTCAATCTTGGATCGATCAAAAAAAACGATCTCTCCGTTGCGCTTTTCAATACTCGTCATCATAGTCCTGGCAAGCCTCCCAACACAATATGTAGAATGTTTTTAGAATGTATACACTATATATAGAACGTTATAGCCGAAAAAATCCCCCACCCTGTTCAAGCGGGAGTGCGGTGACCGTTTGATCTTTGAACTTATCCTACCAAATTAAGGCTGTAAAATCAAGGTCATCCAAACGTTCAAATCGCCCTCTCAAATCTGTGGACAAGTCCCCGGAGACCTTATTATAGGCTGGCCAAATTGTGGAAATCTATTGCTTTAGCTTCGAAAAAAAATATCCGCGAAGGCTAACAGACGTGCACAAAGAAAAATGAGTCCATACTGAAAAGAGCTTGCTCTCTGAAGAACGGGATTATTTTTCTTTGTATGGGGCGCAGCCCGTGACCGTCCGCGAAGGCTAACAGACGTGCACAAACAGTGAACATACCATACTGAAGAGAGCTTGCTCTCTGAAGTTTGGTATGTTCACTGTTTGTATAGGGCGCAGCCCGTGACCGAAGCGCAGCCATAAATCACGCGCAGCGTGGTTTGTGGCGCAGTGAGGTACACGTCTGTTGAGTTAATTTTACACGCGCAGCGAGGTGCACGTCTGTTGAGTTAATTTTACACGCGCAGCGAGGTGCACGTCTGTTGAGTGAGTGCCTGTCACCAAGTATGTTTGAGTGCCTGTCACTCACTACAATTCAGACACAATTTAAAAAATGTGCCGATGGTCATTTGAACGACCATCGGCACACCGTCCTTGCTTTATGCACCCAGCAGACTCCGGATCAGACTGGCCAGCAGCACCGTCACCACACCGGTCAACCCCATTGAGAGGCCGCTCGCCGCCCCGGATTCGCTGCTGATCTCGATCGCTTTCGCGGTGCCGACCCCATGGGAAGCCGCCCCGAGGGCGATCCCCTTGGCAGTATCATTGTGAATGCGCGCCGCCCTGAATACAGCAGTGGACACAGAAGCGCCAAACACCCCGGTGATGATCACCGAAGCCACAGTAATGGAGGTAATCCCCCCAAACATCTTGGTCACCTCAATAGCCATGGGATTGGTAATGGACTTCGGCATCAGCGAGACGATTATCTGCGGCGACAGGCCAAAGGCTTTGGAAAACCCGTAAACCGTGCCCGCCGAGATCGCAATGCCCGACGCAATGCCCGCTGTAATTGGCAGGAGATGCGTCATCAGGGTTTTGCGGCTCTGATAGAGCGGGACTGCCAACATGACCACCACCGGCCCCAGGAACCAGGTCACCGTCTTGCCCGCCTGGTTGTATGGCTCATAAGGAAGTCGAAACAGCAGGATTCCGCCAATCACCAGCAAAGTCCCAATCAGGAATGGATTGAGCAGGGACAGACGGACGCGTCCGCTCACCCACCATCCAATAGCATAGGCCGCAAGCGTCGCACCCCAGACCATGGCCAGTACGGGAAACTCAGACAAAACCGCTGTCATGGGCGCACCTTCTCTCTGTTCGCAAGCCACTGCACAATCCAGCCGACTCCAAGCAGCACCGCCAGGTTGGACAGGATCAGCAGAAAAGTCATCTCCATCCAGATGGGTGCGATCAAATCCACCGCCCCAAGAAATCCTACGCCCAGCGGAATAAAGAAAAAGCTCATATGTTTCAGGAACAGACCAGTCACAGGCGTGAGCCATTCCATTTTCACCAGGCCCGTCATGAGCAGCACAAACAGCATCAGCATACCGAGAATGCTCCCGGGGATTAAAATAATGGGTTCGATCAGACGACTCAGCGCGTTTCCGGCTTCAAACATCAGCCAAATCAGCCCGAACGCCATGAAATACTTCAAACGACACACCTCCAAATTCCAAATACGACCGGAAAACCCCAGCCATTAAAAATGCAAAAGAAACGGCCGCCATCACATGGAAGCCGTTTCCTATGATACCTCAAGTTGTGTTTACTTTGCAAGGTACGCGAGGATACGATCCGCTACTTTGTCTGGGGTAAATCCAAAATGAGTCACGACGGCCTCTCCCGGTCCGGACTCTCCAAAACGGTCGATGCCTATGGTCAAGCCACCAAGACCCACAAAACGTTCCCAACCAAGCGTTCTGCCCATTTCAATGGAGATTCGCTTCTCGACCGTTTTGGGGAGAACTGTTTCAATATAAGCCGGGCTCTGCTCGAGAAACTGCTCTACACAAGGCATACTGACAACTCTCGGATCCTTTCCAAGCGCTCTGAGTTTCATAGCCGCTTTCACGGCTAACTCCACTTCAGAGCCCGTCGCCATCAAAATCAGCTCCGGCTTTTCACCCTCTTCAGATAAGATCACATATGCCCCCCGATCGACCTGCGGATCCCGCTCTCCAAGGCTGCCGAGGGTCTGCCGGGTCAAGATCAGCGCTGACGGTCCTTCGACGCGCTTCAAAATCTCGATCCAGCTCGCAGCGGTCTCGATCCCATCCGCCGGTCGATAAACAAATAAGTTCGGTATAGACCTGAGCAGCAGAAGGTGTTCGATTGGCTGGTGCGTCGGCCCGTCTTCGCCGACTGCTATGCTGTCGTGGGTGAAGACGTAAACGACAGGCACGCCCATAATTGCAGACAAGCGTATCGCAGGCTTCATATAATCGGCAAAAACCAGGAATGTGGACCCAAAGACCCGAAGCCCACCATGAAGCGCCATGCCATTCAGAATCGCGCCCATGGCATGCTCTCTGACGCCAAAGCTGACATTCGCGCCACCGCGGTTCATCCGGCTGAAGTCACCCTTGCCCTTCAGATAAGTCTTCGTGGAACTGTTGAGGTCCGCAGAGCCTCCCATCAGGTTCGGCGCCAGCCTGACCAGTGCGTTCATGACCTCTCCGCCAATGCTGCGCGTCGCATCCGCTTTGTCAAAGAGCTTATAGAAGGACGCCGCGTCAAAACTGTCATGCATCAGTTCATAATCAAACCACTGCTTCCACTGCGCAGCCTTGTCGGGGTAATTCAGGATATAGGCTTCGACTTTTTCCTCCCACATAAACCTGTCGATCTCCCGACGGTCAATAATGTCATTCATGTAGGCGAGCACCTCTTCAGGCACATTGAAAAACTCATCCGGATCCGCCTCCATATGCAGCTTCGTCATAGCAAGCTCCTCAGAACCGAGCGGCGCGCCGTGGGCAGCGGATTTTCCCGCCTTATTTGGACTGCCGTAGCCGATGGTCGTCTTAACCGAAATCAGCGACGGCCTCGAAGTATCCAGCCTGGCCTCACGAATCGCGTTGTGAATGGCCTTCAAGTCATTGCCGTCCTCTACCTTTGAAACGTGCCAGCCATAAGCATCAAAGCGCTTTTGGACATCCTCCGTAAAAGCGATTTCCGTACCACCATCAATGGTAATCCCGTTATCATCATAGAGAACGATCAGTTTCCCAAGCCTCAGGTGCCCGGCAAGGGATGCCGCTTCAGAGGCGACCCCTTCCATCAGGTCGCCATCACCCGCCAAAACATAAGTGTAGTGATCTATCAGGTTGAAGTCCTGAGTGTTGAATTCTTCAGCCAGCCTCATTTCTGCGACAGCCATACCGACGGCATTGCCAAAGCCCTGCCCCAGTGGTCCGGTGGTCGTTTCAACCCCCGGTGTCACATCGAACTCAGGATGACCTGGGGTAATGCTCCCAATCTGGCGAAATTTCTTCAGGTCCTCCAGCGTGACTTGATAACCGAACAGGTGGAGAAGACTGTACAGAAGAGCGGAGCCGTGGCCCGCGGAAAGAACGAATCGATCGCGATCAGCCCAATGCGGATCTGTCGCGCTGCCTTTCAAAAAGTCCTTCCAAAGGACATAGGCCATTGATGCCGCACCCATAGGAAGCCCGGGATGACCCGAATTTGCTTTTTCAACCGCATCCGCTGACAACAGGCGAATGGTTTTAATGACTTCTTGGTCCATTGCGTACATATTGACACCTCCCAATGAATCTCTTTTATATATACACCATCTCAGAACTTTGAAACTTCAACTGAAAGGCGTATAATGAAATGGTTGGGACATTTTGATCAACCTTGTCAGGAGGCGTCACTGCCATGAAACTCTATGAAGCCATTCACACTATCATGAAGGCACATCAAGGCCAGATCCGCAAGTTGGACGGAGATCCCTACGCTGTGCATCCCATCGAAGTATCCCTTATGGTTTCGAAGTGGGGCGCTGACGAAAGCGTGGTCATTGCCGCTTTGCTGCATGATGTTGTCGAAGACACAATTTGGACGCTCGATGAAGTGGCCGCACAGTTTGGCTCAGACGTCGCCGCCTTGGTCGCCTTTTGCTCAGAGTATGACAAATCCCAAGCCTGGAGCGTCAGAAAACAGGCCATGATCGAAAAAGTCAGCCAACCAGGCAATTTGGACGCTAAGCTCATTATCCTGGCAGATAAATTATGCAACCTTAAAAGCATAGCACGCAGCCTTGAGGACATGGATGAAAGTGATGTCTGGTCGAGCTTTAATGCGCCAAAAGAAGACCAGTACTGGTATTACAGGGAGATATCCCTCGCGCTGAAAGCCCTTGAGTCGAATCCCCTATGCAGGGAGGATTACGGCTTGCTGATGCGCATGATAGAAAAAATCTTCAATACACCGCTTTAAGGACAGTAACACATCCGCCTATTAAGCAAAATTTGAATTGAGACCAAGAGGGACTGCCGCAGACTGATGTCAAATCAAGTCGCGGCAGTCCCTTCAATTTTTTTTGCTTATCTCACAGCCTTATAACTCGTTCACAGGACCCAGTGCTTTGGCGATCTCCGCAGCCAGCTTCGCGTTGTTCAGCACTAAGGCAATGTTGGACTCCAGGCTCTGTCCTTCCGTCAGCGCCTTGACCTTGGCAAGCAGAAAAGGTGTAGACTCTTTGCCTCGGATATGGTTTGCGGCAGCCTCTTCCAGCGCTGTCTCTATGGCATCATTGATCAGATCTTCGTCCATGGCGAAAGCTTCCGGAATTGGATTGGCTATAACGACGCCGCCGGTGAGTCCCAGGGCCCATTTCGTTCTTAAAATTTCTGCCGCATCTTCCGGCGATTCCAGTTTTGCATCCACGCGATAGCCGCTGGTGCGCGTGTAGAAGGCCGGGAAATCCTCAGTTTTATAACCAAGTACCGGTACACCCATTGTCTCCAGGTATTCCAGTGTGAGACCAATGTCCAAAATGGACTTCGCGCCGGCACAAACCACTGCCACATTTGTTTTCCCAAGTTCCTGCAAATCTGCGGAGATGTCAAAGCTCTCTGCAGCGCCCCGGTGGACGCCGCCTATACCACCTGTCGCAAAGACTCTGATCCCTGCCATTTCAGCCAGGATCATAGTCGTGGCAACGGTTGTAGCGCCGTTTAACTTTCTGGCCACCACCGTTGCCAAATCTCTGCGGGAGACTTTGACCACGTCGTCAGACTTTCCGAATTCTTCGATTTCCTCAGGCGTCAGCCCAATCTTTAGCTTACCGCCCATGATGCCGATGGTCGCAGGAATCGCCCCCGCTTCTCTGACTTGCTCTTCAACTTCAAGGGCAGTCTGGACGTTCTGCGGATATGGCATGCCGTGTGAAATGATGGTGGACTCGAGAGCAACAACCGGCAGGCCAAGTGCAAGGGCTTCCGCCACCTCAGGATGGATATCAGGGATAAATTTCATAAATAATTTTGCTCCTTTCTCTACTCGGCATAGACCTTCATAATCTGATGCCGGTCACTGGTCTTCACTTAAAGTCGGTCTTCAATTTTATGGGTATTCAGGCGGTTCATCAGCAAATTTTCATTCAAATTCTGAGCAATGGCATCCGCGCTTTCAAGGGTCAATTCTGCCATAGACATGGCGCAATCCATTGCGGCGCGGTCATCGAGCTTATTGATGGCGCTGTAGACGAGTCCTGCCATAAAGGCATCTCCCGCACCAGTGGCATTCGCGGATTTTACCGGCAATGACCTGAAAAACTGAACCGTCTCACGGGTTGCGTACAGCGCGCCTTGAGCTCCAATGCTGACGACGACGCGTCGGATCCCTTTCTGACACAGCGCCGCTGCCGCTTTCTTCGCCGCGTCGAGGGTGTCTGTCTTCATACCGGTCAGCGCTTCCAACTCTTTTTGGTTGGGTTTCAATGTATCTATACCCTCCAGCGCGCCTTTAAGCCGCTCGGATTTTGGGGCGGATACCGGATCTACGTAAATTGGGATGTGGCGATATTGTGACATCAGGTAGGTCAGCGTCTTCTCCGGCAGGTTGGTATCCGCTATGATAGCCGCCGCTCCGCTCAGCAGCGCGTCCTCCCGGCGCAGCGCCTCCACCTCCAGCTGATCCATGACCGCCATACTCGAGAGCGCCAGCTTCATCTCCCCATCCGGTTCAATCATAGCCAGATAAAGAGAGGTGGACGCTCCAGGGATCTTCAGAGTTGCGCGTGTATCAATGCCTGCCTCTCTGCACCGCTCCAACAGCTGCTGGCCGTAGAGATCCTGGCCTACCGCCGTCATGAGGTGCACTTCCACTCCCAAGCGGGCCAGGTTTTCAGCGATATTGCGCCCCACTCCGCCAGGTGACAGCAGGGTCATTCCCGGGTTGGACTCTCCGTCTAAAAAAGCCCGATCCGAAAAGCCCATAAGATCCATGGTCGCACCGCCAATCACCACCACATAATCACCGGTATTCAGGATATAGCCCTTTCCGGCAATCCAACCTTTCTTGATCAGGTTCGAAATGTGGACCGCCACAGAGGACCGTTGAATCCCGAGTCGGTCTGCGATCTCCTGCTGAGAGACCATAGGATTTTCACGGATGAGTTGGTAGATTTCCTGTTCTCTTTGAGTCATGCTTCACCTGCTTTCTTGAATTGCTTCAAGATATTATTTATAATCATTTGTTTACTTCATAATCACTTGTTTATTTTATTATAGTAACCTCTGCCTGATTTGTCAAGATGCTAATAAAAACTTTAAATTGGAATATTAATGTCAACTTCCAGAAAAAATGTGACTAAAACTCCTGCACAGGTCTCGATGCAGGAGTTTTTTGTTGTCTTCAGCCTATTCTTTTTCTTGATCAGTTGGTTGTATAAATTGAAGGATTTGGTCGTA
>Ga0302251_1000292_pt1 | contig 53639 bp, 49 predicted proteins | sample AAG_RA_Gln_MG_FD_193534 | JGI IMG/M metagenome (GOLD analysis project Ga0302251, IMG submission 193534) | Enriched activated sludge microbial communities from anaerobic digester in WTTP, New Holstein, Wisconsin, United States - AAG_RA_Gln | ecosystem: Engineered > Bioreactor > Anaerobic >... | reverse complement strand
ATTACCTATACATTGCCCGGATCAAAGCAAACCAAATCGAAACTTCTCAATATGGATGAGGAGCAAGCTGAACTGTACCGAATTGTTTGTAAAAATTTTTAGGGTGTCCCAATGCGGAAAACAGGAAGGGGGTTAAGGTAATGAAAAGAGGGTAATTATAAAAAATGAGAGAGGAATTAATAAGGAACTCCCAAGTGACGATAGGTTTCTTTTAAAACTTCCTCGTTGTCGGCGATTAGCAGAGCAACGTCGCCTGGTTCTAAGTGTGTATTGCCTCTGGGTATAAAATATTTATCATTACGTTTTATCATAACCACGAGTATTTTATCGGGCAAGCGAATATCCATCAATCGTCGGCCATGTTTTAGCATTTGTTCGGTAATCGTCATTTCACTGATAGCCGATTTGATATCATCTGGGAATTCCATGTCAAACTCGTAGAGTTGTGGTTTGGTTTTTTTGGTAGTTTGAGCCGTTAAACCGAGCCATCGGGCGACCATAGGAACGGATGAACCTTGCAATACAAGTGAAAGAATAGTAATGAAAAAAACGATGTTGAACATGGTTTGGGCTTGTTCTATTCCATGAATGAGGGGATAAGTGGCAAAAATGATAGGTACGGCGCCTCGCAACCCCACCCACGAAACGAATACACGACCTTTGAACGTAATTTTCTTGAAAGGCGTCAATATAGCAAAAACAGAAAGAGGCCTCGAAACGATAATCATAAACATTCCAATGATGATGCCCAGTATGGCTATTGGCAGCAATTCGTGAGGGTTTACAAGAAGTCCGAGGGTCAAGAACATGATGATTTGAAATAACCAGGTTAAACCATCGAAGAATTTTAAAGTGCTACGTTTATGTACAAAAGAATGATTCCCAATGAGTAATCCTCCAAGATAAACTGCCAAATAACCATTCCCACCTAAAATAGTGGAAAAACTGAACAGGAAAAATACCACAGCAAGTAGCAAAACAGAATATAGGCCTTCATAATCGAGATGGATATGGTTAATGATATGAACTACCAGTTTGGCGAATATCAAGCCTACTAGGACTCCGACAACTATCTGTTGAACGAATAATAGCATTATTTGTCCAAAATGTATTGACGAATTTTTCAATAATTCAATGCAGATAATAACCAGCATATAAGCTATGGGGTCGTTACTGCCACTTTCGAGTTCGAGCAAGGGTCGGAGGTTTTGCGTAATGGTTAAGCCTTTTGAACGAAGTATGGAGAAAACCGAAGCCGAATCGGTCGAAGCCATAATACTGGCCAATAGTAATGCTTCTACAAGATTGAATCTCACGGAATCGAAAATGTAATTGGTAAACCAATAAATAAAAAAACCAGTGATGAATGCCGTTAGAATGGTACTGCCAATCGATATGGCTATTCCTGGTTTCAATACGGGTTTAATCTCGGAAAAACGGGTATCCATTCCTCCCGAAAAAAGAATGATGTTAAGAGCAATGATTCCAATATACTGTGCTTGACGGGCTGAACTGAATTCTATCCCTAAACCATCACTCCCCGCCACAATACCCACCATTAAGAATAGTAGCAATACTGGAATTCCAAACCGGTATCCTGCTTTCCCTGCAATGATACTGAAAAAGAGCAATATGGATACTATAAAAAGAAAAAATTCAAAATTCACAGTCATATAACTTATTTATGTGGATTTCATATCAATTCACTTTCAAGCATGAATGGTAATTTAATGAGCGGCAAAATCAGACAGATACTGCATTGCTAAATTTATTCCATTCAAGGAAAAATCTTCCAACAATTAAAATTTTTCGTAGGGCTAAAATTACTGAATTATCTTCAATATTTAGCTTTGTAAGTTGAAATTGTTTCCCTCAGTTTTCAAAAAATGATGTTTTAGCTTTTCGAATAATTGCCGTTGAAATTTTTATGCGAATAAGGAAGGTGGATATTAGCTGAATAGAATTAATTCAAAAGTAAAGTATTCCTATTTTAAATTAGTATGATGCCATTGATTAAATTCCATGAAAAGAGATCCAAATTCTTCCATCGGCATACAGGTTCTTTTATACGTGTCATCATGGAATAAATGCGTAAATTTGCTTGCTGAATCAGATATAGTAAAAAACTGATATACTGAAGATCCGTTTGTATATCCTACATTCTGGTTATTAACTCATTACTCAACGGTCATGTCGGTTAAAATAGGCATCAATGGGTTAGGAAGAATCGGCAGGCTGGTTTTTCGGTTAGCCATCGAAACCCCTGGGATAGAATTAGTTCACTTGAATGATATGATGGACACTCCCTTAATGAGTCATTTAATAAAATACGACAGCTTGCATGGAAAGCTAAATGCTGATCTTAGTTGTCAGCAGGATCATCTGGTAGTTAATGGCTCGAGGATTTTGGTTACGCACTGTGAGAAACCGGATGCGATTCCATGGAAACACACGGGAGTGGATATTGTGATAGATGCAAGCGGAAAATTTAAAACCAGCACCTCACTGCAAGCACATCTGCGCAATGGAGCGAAAAAGGTTATTTTGACTTGCCCAGCCTTAGATAATTCGATCGAGCGAACCATAGTAATGGGGGTGAATCATAAAGAAATTTTACCCTCCGATAGAATCATATCCAATGCTTCATGTACTACCAATTGTGTAGCAATAATGCTGAAGGTTTTACAAGATGAATTTGGGGTGAAAAAAGCTTTCATGAATACCATTCATCCCCTCACCAACAATCAGAACATTCAGGATGGATATCACACTGATTACCGTCGGGCAAGATCTGCTATCAACAATATAATTCCGACTACCTCGAGCGCTATTGATGCAATCAGGATTATCTTCCCTGAAATGAAGGACACATTCGATGGATTTGCAACGCGTGTTCCTGTGGCAGAATGTTCATTCGTCGAATTAATCGCCGAGTTGGATAAAAATGTCGAGAAATATATTGTAAACCAAGCATTTTTAAAACATTCTGAGGGTAATCTTAATGCCTACCTGGAATATTGTTCCGATCCAATAGTAAGCAGTGATATACACAATAATCGTCATTCAGCCATATTCGATTCGCTGGCTACAAAAGTATTGGCAGGCGATTTCATTCAGATACTCGGTTGGTATGATAATGAATTTGGCTACTCTGCAAGAATTATTGATTTGATTAAATATATCTCTTAGCCGTGTTTACCTACTTACAGAAAGATGCTCTTCCAGAAAAATATTCGTGGTTTTTATCGCTTTCCGAAAATTATTGGGGAATCCATAAAAGAACACAGGATTTTTTCGAGGAACTCAAGAAACCAGATCATAATAGTAAAAAATTGATCGACCTTTTGACAGATGTCTGTATAAGTGACTTCTGGATATATAAGGATTTACCCGATAAACATCAAGTTATTCAATTTATTTATGAAATATTCGATTCTTTGTTGGGGGAAAATTTATCAGAAGAGAATGCAAAACGCTTAGTTTATGTTTTCCTCGATTTTTTCTCGAAAAACTATAATTCTTTTGGCGAAAAGGATAAGTTGGTGTTTGAATTTATCGATATTCTCAAAAAAAACTACGAAAAAAGATCGTTGAGCTATTTAAGTAATATTGGGCAGTTCAAAAAAAGTCTTCAAAAAGCAGCTTATAATAAAACGACCTCTGGACCTGTAATTGATTTTATGAGGCTACTCATAAAAAATAATATTGTTTTTTGGGATACTACAACTCGAATCGAAGAATGGTACAGGAATAATAGTGATAAGATGTCGGCCGATTATTCCGATGTAATAAAATCATTAGGGAAGGACTTTTTCAATGATTATTATCAGAAATTAAACGAAGCCGATTCATGGGAATCATTGTGTGAACTGGCTTTTACGTTTTCCGATATTATAGAAGAATTCAGAAGCAAAATAGAAAATTTTAATAAAGCTACCGAGCAATTTTCTTATATTTTTTATTTATTGCAGTGCCCTGGCATGGCCTTTCATAAAGATTTCCTATTGATGGATCTCAACAGGGCTATCAAAAGAATAAGCAAGGAATTGAACGAAGACGAATGCATCGAATCCATCGATAAATTATTTTCTCTTTTTTCCAATTTCAATAAGACGCATATGAGTCTTATCTTAGACTCCATTCTGGCTTTGGGAAAGGAAATCATCAATATAAACAATAAAAAGATAATTCATTATCTCGAAGACAGGATAATCGAATTCGGTTTTGTTAGTCCGGGAATTACCTATTTAGACAATGATTGGGAGTTAAAGGTAGATCCAAATCATGTTAAAAACACCAGGGTATGGCTCGAACTGATCGAATTTAACCCCGAGATGATGAAAAAGCTTCTCTCTGCTTTAATCATCAATTTGCGTATTGGCGGTATATTTATTTACGATTCCGATCTTTTTCAAAAAGATGTATCCAAACTCCTCAACTCTAAAATATCTCCTATCTATAAACAAATTAAACAACTATGCCGTATTTTCCCTGTGTATTACAATGAGATAGGAGCGGAAGGCTTAATACGCGAAATTTCCACAAAAATTGACGAGATATCTTATAGAAACGACAAGCTTATACATTTTCTACGCAAACAGATACATACCGAGGGAAATAGTTCACATGTACAGATAACCATGGAAATCATAAGGTTCTGGTATGATTTAGATAAGAAGAGACTCGGAAAAATAATTCCTCCCAATGTACTCGATACAATAGAAATAAAAGGGAAATGGGTAAAGGGAGTTCATCAAGTTCTTAGAAAAATTTCCCAATTCTCTGGTTGCACCCTCGATGAATTATTGACAAAGGAACAAGACGATATAGAGATATTCCTTTCATCCATAAATCACGACGATAAGGATGATTTGGAAAGAGTGGCTTTGATATTTGAATTGTACAGGCTTTTAAAAGAAAAATATCGATTCGAAACTACCAAGATAATTGCTGTTTTAAAACGATACCATTTCATTACGAATGACGACATCGAGAGCCTTGAGGCTCATTTGAACCAGAATGACCCTATTGGAGCCTTAAAAGAAATTTATTCGTTAATGATAAAATTGAATGAAATAATATTTGATCCGGAAATTAGTGAAGGTTGGGAATCAATATTTTATAAAAGGCATGTAGCTGCTGGTATTCCTTCGATGTATGGTTATTATCGCGAAACGAAGTTCGAAGCCCTGGGGCTCACTTTCCGGCTCGAAAAAGTGGCTTCTCAATTAGTTTCGACTATAATCTCCGAAATCAATACAGAATATTTTACTGCTAAAACACTAAAAAAGATTTATTCGATTTTGCAGCTATTAAGAGAGGGTTTGAGTTTAGATGGAATCTACGACCAGGGATTCGATTCCAATTTAAAAATATTCCAAAACAGCCTCACTTCCGAAAGTTTCACCATCAATCAGTACATCAACATCTTCCAGTTCATGGAAATGAATATCAAAGAAATCATCAATAAATATTTTATCAGTCCTTATGAATCTCTTTTGAAAATTATTATTCCCCAATACGTACCTCAATCGAATACCATGAGTGCAGATGCTCTCAATAAACTGATAATACGAAAATCGGAGATATTTTATAGGGAGCTACTCTCTTCAGCCTTCCTCATTCAATATCTGGATAACTTTATAGGAGCTCTGCTGAACAATTTGAGAAACCTAATCAACAATCTCTCGGATACAGAAATCCGTAGCATGTTAAGCTACGATCCCGATATGGTCATAAGTCCACTCTACCATGAGACACCGGCCTTGGACAACCAGGCTTTTATAGGGTCAAAAGCTTATTTCCTTAAAAAGCTTTATTTAAATCAATATCCTGTTCCCCCAGGATTTGTTCTCAGTACCGAAGTTTTCAGAAGAGTAAATTTGATCTTGAAATTACCTTCCTTAAATTCTGAAATTGACCAGTTTATCAAAACTTATGTTACTGAGCTGGAAAACATGTCAGGTTTAAAATTTGGAGATACCAAAAAACCATTATTATTGAGTGTGCGTTCAGGTGCAGCCATTTCTATGCCAGGAGCTATGTTAACTCTCCTGAATGTTGGATTAAACGACGAAATAACCGAAAGTTTGAGCAAATGCAACAATTTTGGGTGGACTTCATGGGACTGCTATCGTCGTCTTTTACAATCATGGGGGATGGCTCACAACCTCGATAGAAATGATTTCGACCAGATTATGCTCGATTATAAACAAAAATACAATGTAGCTCAAAAAATCGACTTTTCTCCGGAAATGATGCGTGAGATTGCGTTTGCTTATAAACAACTACTTATAGATAATAACATTTACTTCGAAGAAGATCCATTCTTACAATTGAAGAAAGCCATTATTTCGGTATTTTATTCATGGGATACGCCGCGAGCTAAGGTTTATAGAGAATACATGCACATTGCCGAAGAGTGGGGAACCGCAGTAATAGTTCAACAGATGGTTTTCGGAAATCTACACAATGAATCTGGTTCAGGTGTCGTATTTACCCATGATGTTCATGATCCATCTTCGGGTATCAGCCTGTCCGGCGATTTCACTTTTCTAAGCCAAGGCGAAGATATTGTTGCTGGATTAGTAAACACTTTACCCATCAGCGAAAAGCAACGCAAGGAATTTTATCACAAAAGCCCCTTCTCGCTCGAAACAAAATTTCCCAAAATTTATTGCAGACTCAAAGAAATTGCTCACGAATTGATAGAGATTCATGGATTTGGGCATCAAGAATTAGAATTTACATTCGAAACCTCCGACCCCAAAGATTTATACATCCTACAGTCAAGAGACATGAGAGTTATGAAACAAAATTCTGTTGAGGTTTTTGCTACTTCCGCAAAAAAAATGCAACTCGTAGGATGTGGAATAGGCATTGGAAACAAAGTTTTAAATGGAGTCATTGTATTCGATTCGCATGATCTGCAAGTACTCAAACAGGAGAGTCCTCACAAAAATGCAATCTTGGTACGACCAGATACTGTCCCCGATGATATAGAAATGATTTTTGAATGCGAAGGATTATTAACAGCAAAAGGAGGAGCCACTTCACATGCAGCCGTTACTGCAGCATCATTAGGGAAGATTGGTGTAGTAAATTGCGATAGCATGATCGTTTTTGAAAAAGAAAAAAAATGTATTATTAATGGAAATACTTTTACTTCATTTGATCTCATTGCTATCGACGGAAACAAAGGGTTGGTATACAAAGGAAATTATCCTATCAAGATTCAGGAATTATAGATAATTTTGTAATAAACCAAAATAAACCGTTATGTCACTAATTATCAATGAAAAAAAATTATTAGGAATTAATGGCCTCGGCCGTATTGGAAAACTAACCTTATGGTATCATCTCATTCAAAGAAAATTCGACGGTATTGTCGTTAATATTGGTAGAGAAGTAGGCAAAAGTCTTGATGATCTTGTTCAAATCATTCTCAACGATTCAACTTACGGTAGGCTCGATCATTTTTTGTATGGGCATTCGGGGAAAAAATGTCAGGTTGAAATTCCAGATTATGAAAGTCAAATAGTTTTCATCGATGGATTTCCAATAAAAATCCTCAATAAAGAAAGAAGCCCTCAAAATATCAACTGGAGAAACGAGAAAGTAAGAATCGTAGTGGATTGCACCGGAAAGTTCTTAGACCCTACCATTTCACCTGCCGAAGGTAAGGATGCCTTATGTGGTCATTTGACTGCTGGTGCGCAAAAAGTAATTTCAAGCGCTCCATTTAAAATTAAAAATGCTTCGACCCATGATCTCGATAGCTTCCCTACTCTCATTTATGGAATAAACCATACCAGTTATGACCCTCTAAGACATCATATAATTTCAGCAGCCAGCTGTACTACTACCGGACTTGCTCACATGATAAAGCCTCTTCTCGAGAATAAAGAAACCAGTAATGTGCTTACAGCTTCTATGTCGACAGTCCATGCCGCTACCAATACACAAAGCGTGCTCGATTCAGTCCCTGCAGCCGGAGCAACAGATCTACGAAAGAACAGGTCGGTATTCAATAATATTATTCTTTCGACAACTGGAGCAGCTAAAACACTCGAAATGGTCATACCACAAGTCACTAACTTCGGCTTTATGGCAGATTCTATAAGAATACCCACAAACACCGTGTCATTGATTGCCCTCAATATCACTTTCAGCTCAAGCCTTGATGAGAAAGGAATGCCTTCTATTAATGCCAATAGCATCAAAGAGATTTATAAAACTGCAGCCAATGGCAATCAGAAAGGGTTATTGGTTTTCTCTACCAAACAAAATGTATCGGCCGATTTACTTGGTTTTGCAGCAGCCATAGTGATCGAAGGAAATGATATTCATACCAGAACGGGCTTTCTGAAAATTCCCCAAGATGCCATATCCTCCTTAGGTATTCCCGACATCCACGAAATAAATATCCCTGTCACTCATGCAAAAATTATGGGATGGTATGATAATGAATTTGGCAGCTATGTAAATTGTCTGGGAAAATTAACCGAGCATATCGCATCTCGAATGGAGTGAAGCATTCCTTACGCATTATGATCTAGAATCTTCGAATTGAAAATTCGGTTAGAAGTTAGGCCAAAAGAACAATCCAGATTATTAGTTCTTTCAGGCGATACGGATAATTTTTACTGCCGGGCTTTCTCTTCCTTGAAAAAATTCCTGATCACTTCATTCTGACGAATTGTTTCCACGTGGGCGAAGCGACTGACTCTAAACTCAGAACTCTTACTTCGTTTTTAATCAGGTTGTCGTGATTTTGATGATTGCGTTATAGCATTACCTATTCTATATAATCACTATCAGTCTTATCACTCCTTGAGACCTACTCCAATCATCTGCAACCGTTAATTCTTTTTTAAATTTCTTTTCTTGACGTTAAATTCTAAAAGGTTCTCCTTATGTGAGAAAAGAATAACAGGCAGAGGTGCACAGTGAACTAAGGATTTGAAGTAGTTTTTCATAGTGTTTCTAAGAAAGTACTTTTGTAAAATATTGACGGGTAATGATAAGATCGGGAATTCCGACATTTGAGAAGGTCGAATCGGTACTTTTTTTATATATCATACCGTAAACCAATTCATTGTATTTTATCCTCTTTATTGATTGACATTAGAATATCTTCCATAATAAATAGTTTAGGATTATTGTATGGATGAAGATTCTTAGATTTGAGAAATATTTTAATTGTTTTTGGGTATGAAGTACGAAAGTTTGTTGCAATACAATCCAGCTTTACTTGCCTTTATAGCAACATTATTTACATGGCTGATGACGGCATTGGGTGCGTCCATGGTATTTTTCTTCAAAAGCATCAATAAGAAGGTACTTAATTCCATGTTGGGATTTGCTGCCGGAGTGATGATAGCAGCAAGTTTCTGGTCGTTATTAAAGCCATCTATCGACATGGCTGAAGAGATGGGGATGCTTGCATGGGTGCCTGCGATAATCGGATTTTTAGCAGGAGGAGGTTTATTATTTTCCATCGACAGGGTTTTGCCCCATTTACACATGGGATTAGCAACCAGTAAAGCTGAAGGGATAAAGACTTCGTGGCAGAGAAGTGTTTTGCTGGTTTTAGCCATTACGCTTCATAATATTCCCGAAGGGCTTGCTGTAGGAATAGCTTTCGGAGCTTTAACCAACAATCCCGAAATAAGTACACTAATGGGTGGGCTTGTTTTAGCTTTAGGTATTGGCATTCAGAATTTTCCGGAAGGAGCGGCAGTTTCTATTCCACTGAGGAGGGAAGGTTTTTCGAGATTAAAAGCCTTTAACTATGGCCAGCTTTCTGGTCTTGCTGAACCCATAGCCGGATTAATCGGTGTCTATTTAGTTTTAGCTATCACTCCTATTTTGCCCTATGCCTTATCGTTTGCTGCTGGTGCGATGATCTATGTGGTAGTGGAAGAATTGATTCCCGAATCGCAAATTGGAGATGAGACCGATCTTTCGACTGTAGGTACAATTATAGGTTTTGCGTTGATGATGCTTTTGGATGTAGCTTTTGGATAAGGTAAAAGAAGTAAGATTTAGGAAATTCATACAGGATCGGCCGGAGTGGAGGATAATGTAGGAGGTGGCCTACGGCTACCTCCTACATTATTTCTAAAGACAATTTTATCGAACAAAAGCGAATGATTTATTGCTTGTACTTCAGTTTGTCGCCGGTTTTTTCAACGATATAACGATACCATTGCTCACCATAGCCAGGTTGACTGACTTTGGGATTCTTCTTATTGCCATCTTTTACTTTAATATTTCCATCCATATATTTAGTAAACAAATAGGCATAAAAATTCTTCCATTGCATTACAAGGTTATTCCCTATATTAACACTGTAATCGGTGAGGAAATCAATAGCCTTCGATTTGTCGGTTCCGTATAGTTTCAGGGCATAAGAATCTATAGTGGGGGTAAAATCAATATAGAAATTTTCGAGCTTATCCTGCATGACCCTTACTTCAGGGTGTATATCGCGATAACGGGTATAGACGAAGTTACTTACTTGATTGAATACCCAGAAGGCTGCATCATCTCTAAATTCCATCATACTTCCATATCCGCGGGCATATTTATCGGCTGCACGAGTAGACGAGCAATAAACAGGATAATAAACGGTATTGTCGGCGTCGTCGACACTGAACCAGAATATTCCACCGATCTCACGAGGAAGCCATGAACGCATTTGCGAAACGAAAGAGAAGCCTGTCTGCTGTGTCGCAGTAGCTCTTTCGTTCAAATAAATTTGGCCATCTACCTCAAAAGTTAATGGACGCCATCGGTAAGGATTGCCATAAGGGCCCGCCCCAAGGTCTTTGCTCATATCGAGCTCGGTGCCTTCCAGATGGTCGCGCATAAAATCCATCATATCTCTTACTCTGACCTTTTTTTGGGGTTTAACCCAAAGAGGCATACGATTGCTCCCATAACCCGTAACTGGATCGAATTCTATATTGCCTTTAACATATTCCCAATATTTACTCATGCCGGGAGCTACTTTGTTGAACATCGTCCAGACTCTGATCTCAGAAAATCGTGCTGCTTCGAAGTTGAGAGGGGCATAAGTATCACTAAAGCTGAATTTTTCGTCAGTTATAGCATCGGTGATATATCCACGCTGACGGGCAAAAGATATCACATCGTATGAATAAGCACATTCAACCTGAGGGTCTAAAATCTTATCGAGATTCTGAGAAGTTATGGAGGTAGTTCCATTGGCCAGTGGGAAGGTAGTTATACGAGCCTGATTGGCATGGCCCGAAACTGTACCATCGGGTATTCTCAAGGCTACCCATACCATTCCTTTTATTCCCTTTTGGTACTCTTCGATAAGGCGCTTGCCATGTTCTTCTGCAAAATTTTTCCCAGCTATTTCTTCCAATTTTTTCAGAAAATCATGGTCACTATAAAATACTTTATCCACGAAGGGTTTTAGGGTTCTCTGAAATTCCTTGCTTTCTTTGCGTAAGCCACTGGCATCGATGCGAATTTCTTTCCCTTTTCCAATAACTTCTAATATCCATGCTTCCTCCGCGTCGGCAACCGAGAATGATTCACCTTCGCTCACGTAACCATATTTTTCGGATAGTTCGATCATGACTTTTATAGCTTCACGCGCCGTGCGAGATCGTTGCAAAGCTATATAGATCATGTTGCCATAATCTATTATAGAACCCGGCTGATGCCACAGTTCTTCACGGCCTCCGTAAGTGGTTTCACCAATAGAAACCTGATATTCGTTCATATTCCCGATCACATTGTAGGTTTGAAGAGCTTGTTCAATTTTACCCAGATACTTGCCCGTATCCCATTCGTATACCTCAAGCATGGTTCCTGCAGGCCAGGTAGCAGCATCCCAATGATATAGTTCTCCATAAAGAACATGCGAATCGGCCGAATAACTAATCATTACACTTCCATCAACTGATGCGCCTTTGGTAATGATATAATTGGTACATGCATAACTGCCCAAAATAAAACCACAGGCTAAAAAGAATGTAAGAAATACTTTTTTAGTCATAAAAATCAATTTATAAATTAAATAAAGAAAAGGTTAGTTTGATGGCCTAAAATTATAGATTATTTTTTACATACCCCCCACCCCTTGAGCAAATAAAGCCCTGTTGTCAAATAAATTGCTGATAATTAAATAATTGACCAATGAGATTAATTTTCTTCAGAAATAATTTCATCTTGTTTTTTCAGCAGTTGCAGTTGTTCGTCTCTCAGAAGATTTTGAACCACATAAACATAGGAAAGACTGCCGAATCTCGTACTCAGTAATATATCGGCATCATAATAATTATCGTCGGTATTCAGATGAAAATGATCAATGGTTCCGATAAGGATACCTTCGGGGAAAATCAAAGAATAGCCGCTAGTAACCACGCTGTCTTCTTTTGAAATTTGAACTTGTCCCGGTAGGTTGATCAGGCTGGCTTTGAATGGATTCCCTCCTTTCCAGATAACCGAAGTAAGTTCATTATTTTTTTTCAGTTTTGCGCTAATCATAGTAGCACTGTGAAGCACAGGCATAATAGAAGCAAAATGGTCGGAAACAGTCACAACAATTCCTACTACTCCTTGAGGTCCTATGACCCCCATGTCGATGCCAACTCCCTCTCTACTTCCCTTGTCAATCATGATGTAATTGTTGCGTTTGCCAAGGCTGTTACCGATGACATGGGCTGTGATGTACTTGTATCTTTGCCTGTAAAGGGTATCATGATGCCAGAAGACGTTGGTATCGACAGCCAGAAAGCTCGAAGGAAGGGAGCTGCGCAGGATGGAGTTTTCGATGGCAAGCTGTCGGTTTGTAGATTTTAATTTATAGAAATTGGCAATGGAAGCATTGATTTCTCGAACTTTTCCATTAAAAGAAGTAGCTAGTTTGAAATAAACAGCCTGAGGATAATAATTGAAAGAAAATATGAGTAAAAAGGATATTATCTCGAGTAATAAAAAGAGGAAAAAGAAATGATATCGAGCTATAAACCTCAGGATGTTATTCATAATCTTTCGGCCGGTTTCGTAAAAATATTTCTCCTAATATTATTTAATAAGGAATGTAAACTTGTCGAAATTCTTGAGAGCTATTCCTGAGCCTCGGGCGACGGCGCGCAGAGGATCTTCGGCTACATGAACGGGTAATTTGGTTTTTTGTATGATTCTTTTGTCGAGGCCTCGAAGCATCCCTCCGCCACCCGCCAGATAGATACCTGTACGATAGATATCTGCCGAAAGCTCAGGAGGTGTCATTTCGAGTGCATGGAGAACGGCAGCCTCAATTTTACTAATTGATTTATCGAGGCATTGGGCAATTTCGACATAATTTACTTTTATTTCCTTAGGGATTCCGGTAAGCATGTCGCGGCCATGAACCGCATAGTCGGCAGGGGGATTTTCCAAATCGGTGATCGCAGCTCCCACTTCAATTTTCACTCTTTCGGCAGTACGTTCCCCTATGTTGATATTATGCTGTTTCTTCATGTACTCTTCTATATCGTCGTTAAAATCATCTCCGGCTACGTGAATAGATTCATTGGTTACGATTCCACCAAGGGCTATAACAGCAATTTCACAAGTACCACCTCCAATATCAACAATCATGTTTCCGGTAGGTTCTAGAACGTCGATACCAATTCCAATAGCAGCGGCCATAGGTTCATGAATCAGACGGATTTCTTTTGCACCTGCCTGCTCGGCTGAATCTTTTACCGCACGTTCTTCAACTTCGGTAATACCCGAAGGTATCGAAATGACCATTCTGAGTGATTGAGGAAAGATACTATGGTTTTCGGGTATCATTCGTATCATTTCACGCATCATGATTTCGGCGGCCTGAAAATCGGCAATTACTCCATCGCGTAATGGACGTATGGTTTTAATGTTTTCATGGGTTTTCCCATGCATCATTTGGGCTCGCTTGCCAACGGCAATCACCTTGCCCGTAGAGCGTTCAATGGCTACAATGCTTGGTTCGTCTACTACTACTCGATCGTTATGTATAATGATGGTATTGGCCGTACCCAAATCCATTGCGATTTCCCTGCTTAAAAATGAAAAAAGGCCCATAAAACGATTTATATGTTAATGTTTAAAATGTCGAATGCCTGTAAATACCATGGCCATATTATGCTGGTCACAGTAATCAATGCTCTCCTGGTCTTTAATAGAACCCCCGGGCTGGATAATGGCAGTGATCCCTGCTTTATGAGCCAATTCAACTGAATCGGCGAAAGGGAAAAAGGCATCGGAGGCCATCACTGCTCCCTCAAGGTCGAAGCCAAAATTATGGCTCTTTTCTATAGCATACCTCAGAGCATCTACTCTCGAAGTTTGCCCGGCTCCCATACCAATAAGTTGTTTGTTTTTTACAAGGGCTATGGCATTCGACTTCAAATGCTTTACTACCTTGTTGGCAAACAACAGGTCTTCTGTTTGTTTCGGAGTAGGCTCGACTCGAGTCTTGCATTCCCATTGTCGAGGATCGTCGGGGAAGCTATCTCTGTCTTGCATTAAAAAACCTCCTGCAGCCGAACGGTATAGCTTATCGGGTAAACTTTTGCCGGTAGTTTGCAAAATTACTCTGTTTTTACGAGATTTCAACATCTGGAGAGCCTCATTTTCAAATCCCGGAGCAAGAATAACTTCAAAAAACAAGGAATTAATTTTTACCACTGTTTCTTTATCTATGGTCCTATTGCTGACAATCACACCACCAAAGGCCGATACTGGATCTCCCCGAAGTGTCATTTCCAAAGCGGTCATTAATTCTGCATGAGAAGCTATTCCGCATGAATTACCGTGTTTGATAATAGCAATGGTGGGTTCGGTGAATTCAGATATCAGACTTAATGCCGTATCTATATCGAGTAAATTGTTGTAAGAAATTTCTTTTCCGTGAAGTTGAGCAAAATACGAACTCGATCTGCCAAAGTAAATCCCCTTTTGATGTGGGTTTTCACCATAACGCAATATTTTGTGATGATCTTCTGTAATTCTGAGGTAGTGGTTCCCGGTCTGATTGCTGAAATAGGATAGGATAGCCGCATCATAGCGTGAGCTGACTGCAAAGGCACGTGTGGCAAGTATCATGCGTTGCTCCTCAGTAAAAGAGCCATCCCCTTTTCGATACCATTCGAGGGCTTCATTCATGCTTGCGTTATCGGCCACTACGGCTACAGATTTAAAATTCTTGGCAGCCGCTCGAATTAGCGAAATGCCCCCAATATCAATATTTTCGATAATTTCTTCCTGATGATTTGTGCTTGCTACGGTTTGTTCAAAGGGATACAAATCCACTATTACAAGGTCAATGGCAGGAATACCATATAATTTGGCTTCGTTCAGGTCGTCGGGATGATCACGCTGATATAGTATGCCTCCCATTATCGTGGGATGCAGCGTCTTGAGCCTGCCACTAAAAATGGAAGGGAATCCTGTTAAAGATTCTATACTTTGAACTTCAAACCCTTTATCTTTCAAGAAGCGATATGTTCCATCCGTTGCCAGAAGCTCGACTCCATGGGAAAAGAGAGTTTCGGCCCACGGAAGGAGAATTTCTTTGTGGAATGCCGAAATTAAGGCTCTATGAATTCTCATAAGGGATAAAATTTCACGAAAACAACTTAAATAGACCCATTTATAAAAAATGAGAATGCGGCTGCAATTTTAACCAAAATGCATTCATAAGGCAAACAATTCCATTCGAAATGCAAATTAATTTGTCCTTTTCAAATTGAGATAAACTCTTTTCATGTAGGTTTGCATAATCATAACAATAGAATTTTTATATGTTGATCATCATTAAGCTAATCAGGGAAAGCTACCTGATGGCAGCAGCTGAAATAAGTGTAAATAAGACGCGCACCTTTTTATCGTTGCTGGGGATTACCATAGGGATCTTTTGTGTGGTTTCGGTTTTTACTGTATTCGATTCGATGGAAAGCACAATTAAATCGAGCATAGAATCTTTGGGAAATAATGTGGTTTACATTCAGAAATGGCCCTGGTTATTTGGAGATGATTATCCCTGGTGGAAATACGTGAACAGGCCCGAAACCAAATTGGAAGAATTGAAGAAGCTGCAGGAGCGGTCGCAAACTGCCGAAGCAATGGCCTTTTTAACTGGTACAAACAGGACGGTAAAAAGTTTGAAACATAGTTTGAAAAATGTGACGGTTTTGGCAGTTTCGTATGATTTTTTCAAGCTGCGCAATATGGAAATTGGCGAAGGCCGTTATTTTTCGCCTCTTGAGTCTAATAATGGAAGAAATGTGACGATTTTAGGAAATGCCATAGCACAAAAGTTGTTTGATGGAGAACCGGCAGTTGGGCGACAAATAAAGATTTACGGATTAAATACCGAAGTCGTAGGAGTCCTTGCAAAGGAAGGGAATAATATGGGAGAAAGCTTCGATGAGGAGGTGATCGTGCCCGTTCTTTTTGCTGCAAATTTTCTCAATATCGATCGCGATGGTTCCATTGCAGTCATTGCTAAAGAAGGAATTGCAAAACAGGAGCTCATCGATGAGCTTACTGGTATTATGCGCTCGCTACGCAAATTATCGCCAGGAATGGAAGATAATTTTTCCATTAACGAAATCAGTACCATTAGTACCCGATTCGACCAATTTTTCCGCATAATGGCAGTCATCGGATGGGTTATTGGGGGTTTTTCATTGCTAGTGGGTGGATTTGGAATTGCCAATATTATGTTTGTATCGGTAAAAGAACGAACCAATATGATTGGCATTCAAAAAGCTCTGGGTGCCAAGAATTATTTCATTCTCCTGCAGTTTTTATTTGAAGCTGTTTTTTTAAGCTTGCTGGGCGGTATTTTAGGCCTATTCATCATATTCATCTTTACCTTGATCAGTACTTATGCCTTCGATTTTCGGCTGATTCTGACATTTGCCAATATTATTCTGGGAGTTACGGTTTCGATTATTATAGGATTGATAGCCGGAATAATTCCTTCTTATTCTGCGGCTCGCATGGATCCTGTAGAAGCTATGCGATCGACATTTTGAGATTTGCTTAAAGAAACTCAGAATTTTGATTTGCCCCTCTTCATCAAATTATAACAAAAAACAAGGAATAAAAACAAAATCGTAACCAAAGCCGAGATGCGTCCAATGTAATCTCCGTATTTTACGTAAAAGGTAAGATTGTCGTTCAAATGGAGTTGATCCTTAATGGCACCTTTGGTCCAATATGGAATGGATTGCAGAATATCCCCTTTTTGATTAATGAAACACGAGATTCCTGTATTGGCGGCTCTTCCTATGCAGCGTCTGGTCTCGATGGCACGAAGAGATGAAAAGGTAAGATGCTGGCGGTGTCCTTCGGTATTGCCCCACCAACCATCATTTGTCATCACAAATATGAGCTGAGAACCATTTCGGATAAATCCTGTCATAAATTCTCCGTAAACCGATTCGTAACATATAGCGGCATTGAATCGTGCTCCGGTACGCCGATGTGTAAATACTGTACGCTCGGAAGAAATACCCAGACTTCCAGTAGTCCCTCCAAAATTCAACACGACTTCCTGGATAGGCCGAGTAAGCCGTGGAAATGGAAGTTTCTCGGGGCCAGGGACTAATTTCGATTTGTGATAATATCCGAGCTCTCTACCGGTATCGATCACAAGCGCAGTATTGTAAGCATCATAATATCCGCTTCCGTCAGTAAACTTTCTTACTGTAGGAGAAAGCTTTTCTCCGGGTTCATACATCTTGAATGTAGAAGCACCCATCAATACTGTGAGATCGGGATGTTGGGCAACAAAGTATCTTAATAATTGTATGCTCTTGGCATTCCATGGATGGTTTTGCCAGATGTTTTCCTGTAGGAGAGATTCGGGTGCTACCAGAAAATCAACACTCGAATCGAGGAAGGGAATGGCTAAATCAATGCTGCGACGGAATACTTCTTCGACCGGTATCTCGAATTGTTCATTCCATGGATCCAAATTTGGCTGAACAATAACCACTCCGGTAGCAGGGCCTTGATCCGTAAAGGTATTATATTTGTGAAAAGAAATCAGCAGCGGAACAGAAATCCAAAGTATGATTGCAATACCCAATATACTTATCCTAAATGGCGAGATAGTGTGGGTAAAAATATTTTTCAGCAGAATAAAAATCAATAAATTGGAGACCAGGACCCAGAAGGTTCCCCCCAATATACCCGTATATTCATACCATTGTATCCATTTTATATAAGAAGCAAAACCATTACCAAGACTAAGCCATGGCCACGAAAAATCCCAATTTAAGTGAAGGTATTCCCATGCAGGCCAGTAAAACAGGATGAGCCAGCCAAACTGTTGCCCTTGCCATAATTTCCGACGTGTAATATGATAAAGATCGAATACAACGGCCATAAAAAAGCTGTTGAGTAGAACTGCTGCAATGCTTCCTATTTTGGTTGAATTCCAAATCCACCATGTAGTGAGGGTATTCCAAATAAGAAAGGCCAAAAATGCCCAGCCAAATAAGCTCCAGCTGCTATTTTTATCTTTACAATCAAGAAAATATTGTTCCATAAAAAATAAAGGAACCCATGCCACAAACAGAAATCCCGGGAATCCCCTCGATGGCCATGAAAGTGCAAGAAGACTACCCGCCAGCAGAGCCAGCAGAGCCAAGTGCCATTTTTTCAGTTGCATCCTTCTATTTTTGGGTTCAAAGATATGGGGTTTTCCATACTGATAGGAATGATTCGAAGTAATCGAAAGAGGTTCATTATTTTTGCAACGAATTATAACTCAATTTTGGTTAAAAGTGCAATGAACAGCCTTGAGCAACTTCGACAATACAGCAAAGTAGTAGCCGATATAGGTGATTTTGAATCTATTTTGGCTTATCGCCCTGTAGATGCAACAACAAATCCTTCATTGATCTATGTGGCAGCCTGTCAGGAAAAGTACCGTTATCTGGTCGAAAAAGCTGTTTCTATAGCCAAACGAAAGTCGTTTGATCCAAAACATCAATTGAGTATTTGTCTGGATGAAATAGCCCTATTGTTTTGACTGGAGATTTTAAAAATTGTACCCGGCCGAGTAAGTACCGAAGTTGATGCCCGATTATCTTTTGATACACAAAGAAGCATTTCCAAGGCAAGGCACTTGATTGATCTATATGAAGAAGCGGGAATGAATAGAAAACGTATTCTTATCAAGATTGCGAGTACATGGGAAGGGATAAGAGCTGCCGAAGCCCTTGAGAAGGATGGCATTCATTGCAATCTCACCTTACTTTTCTCGAAAATTCAGGCAGTGGCATGCGCTGAAGCTCATGTGACCCTTATTTCTCCGTTTGTCGGCCGTATCCTCGACTGGTACAAAAAAGAGAAAGGGCTTACGTATGTTCCAATCGAAGAGGATCCTGGAGTAAAAAGTGTTTGTGACATCTTCCATTATTATATGAAATTTGGGTATCCTACCGAAATCATGGGAGCCAGTTTTCGAAATATAGATCAGGTAATTGCCCTAGCTGGTTGTGATCTTTTGACCATATCGCCTGCATTACTATATGAACTCGAAAATACGGAGCGGGAGGTTGTTTGCAGGCTCGACGTAAAAAAATCTGCCGAATTGGATATTGCTCCTTTGCCGGCAGATGAAAAATCCTTTCGTTGGGATCTTAACGAAGATGCAATGGCAACCGAAAAGCTTGCTGAGGGAATCCGACGGTTTAAGGACGATTTGATCAAACTGGAAAATTTTCTGGAAGCCAATTTCTTTTCCTAAGTTTTCGATGGGTTTTCATTCCAGATCGTCGTATCGCGTTTTAAAAGGATAGCGAAGGCGATAAATTTGGCGTACTCTTTCTGCCAAAATTTCCTTTAATTGCTGAGTTCCTTGTTGTTTTACTGCCGAAATTAACAAACAAGGCTGGTTTTCATCAATAATCCAGCGGGGTATGGCCTTTGAGGTCAAATCATCGGCAGAGGATTGTTTAAAAAGAAGGTCAGCCTTATTCAAAAGAGTAATAATATTTTTTTGATGGATTCCAATCTCCATAAGGGTTTGTTTTACGATTTCGATTTGTTCTTCTAAAGCAGGGTGTGATACATCGGCGACATGAAGCAAAATGTCGGCTTCCCTCACTTCATCCAAGGTAGATTTGAACGATTCGATGAGCGAATGTGGCAACTTTCGGATGAATCCCACGGTATCGGAGAGTAAAAAAGGGGTTCGATCAATTACCACACGGCGAACCGTGGTGTCAAGGGTTGCAAAAAGTTTATCTTCGGCAAATACACTCGATTTGCTCAATACATTCATCAGGGTAGATTTTCCTACATTCGTATAACCCACAAGAGCCACCCTCACCAGATTAGTGCGTGATTTGCGCTGAGTTTGCTTTATCTGGTCAATTTGTTCCAATTGATTCTTTAACAAGGCAATACGTTTTCGAATCAAACGGCGGTCAGTTTCGATTTCCTTTTCTCCAGGTCCTCTCAATCCAATGCCGCCACGCTGCTTTTCGAGGTGAGTCCACATACGTGCAAGACGAGGCAGCATGTATTCATATTGTGCAAGCTCCACCTGAGCAATGGCATGGGAGGTGCGTGCCCTATGTGCAAAGATGTCAAGGATCAGATTGTTACGATCTAATATTTTGCACGGAAGTTCCCTGTCTAAATTTCGTAATTGTGAGGCAGTAAGTTCATCATCAAAAATAATCAGATCTATGGCGTTCTCAACTACATAATCGAAAACCTCCTTCAATTTACCTTTCCCGACAAAAGTTCTCGGATCGGGGTAAGGAAGACGTTGTACGAATCTTTTTCTAACATCGGCTCCAGCGGTATCGGCTAAAAATTCGAGCTCATCCAGATATTCATTCAATTTTTCCACCGGCTGTTCCGGCGTAATCAATCCTATTAAAACTGCAGTCTCTTTTTTGTTAACCCTTTCAATCATACATCATCCATTCCCACTTGATGCACGAAGCAATTTTAATTCCAATTCGAAATTTTTCGAAAAAATCATGGAAGGCTGGATTGAATGGGAAAAAATCATTCTATAAATTGTGTCAGCGTTGATTATTCTCAGTCGGGAATGATTAAAAGATCGGGAGCTCTATCGTTGTTCATACAATTTCAGGCACATGCTAAATTTCGTGTATCGCATAAGCTATTTCATGGATTAACCCCGAATCTTTTTCGATGGCATTACCCACTACTACGAGGTTGGCTCCGGCTTCTCTGGCCCGACGAGCTTTTTCGGGTGTATCGATTCCCCCTCCCACAATCAAAGGGATACCAATAGCTTGTTTTACTTTGGTTATCATAGAAGCTGAAACTGGCGAAGTAGCACCACTTCCTGCATCCAAATAAATCAATTTCAATCCAAGCATTTCACCGGCCATAGCAGTATTTACTGCAATCTCATCTTTAGAATGGGGGATGGGGAAGGTGCAGCTCATATACAAGGCTGTAGTCGAAACGCCACTTTCAATTAGCATATAACCCGTAGGAATGATTTCTAATTGACTGGCCTTGAGATAAGGTGCGGCAACTACGTGATTCCCAATAAGCATCTCTGGATTCCTCCCCGAGATTAAGCTTAAGAGCAAAATGGCATCGGCTGCCTTGTTTATTTGGAAAACACTGCCCGGGAAAATAACCAAAGGTATATCGGTTTCGCATCGAACTTCATATAAACATTCTTCCATAATATCGGCACTAAGCAAACTGCCTCCAATAAATAAAAAATCTACATCTGCTTCAGCAGCTTTATGAGCTACTGTTCTAAAACTATTATGATGAATCTTATCGGGATCTATCAAAATGGCAAACATCCCCTTACCTTCGCTACTATTGACCGATATTTTCGAATAAACCTCCATGGTTCTATGCTCTAAGGTGCAAATATACAAATTATTTTTGGTACAATTATAAAAAGCTGATGAAACCTCGTTAAAATCAATTCGTTATTGCCGTTTTTTTCTCTTTAAGAAAGTCATTTTTAATACGATAATGCCTTAAATAAAAGCATTTTTTCATTATATATAAGAGAATGATTAAATAAAGGTATTATCCAATATGAAAACTAACACGGCCACATTAAGAATTATGATGTTGGAGCAGCCCAACAAACAGGGATTATACCCCATCGTTATCCGTGCCCAATGGAATGGACGGGCAGAAAGACGTACTGGCATCGCCATTCCGAAGAGTGCATGGGCGGAAAAGACCTCGACTATCAAGCCGACCTATCCCAATGCACAACAACTCAACATTACCATTCAGAGAATGTATAACGAAATAATGCAACGCAAAGTGGAACTCGAAATGCATGGAAACCTCGAATCCGCCAAAGACCTCTTCGTGCATCATTCCGCAAAGAAATCAACTCTCGATTACCGTACATTAAAGGATGAAATTCAAATCAAACGTGCTTCCTCATACGGGACTAGCAAAACTTACGACGTGGCATACAACGCCATCTGCGATTTTCTTGGAGTAAAGGACTTCGATATTACGATATTGAATGCCGACAAATGCCGCTCTTTTGGCAAATACCTGCAACGGAAGGGACTGAAAAACGGGACAATATTCAATTATTTGTCCAGCATTGGCTCTGTATGGCATTATGCAATAAAGGAAGGGCTTGTTTTGGCAAACCTATACCCCTTCGACACCTTCAACTATCGTGTCGCATATCGTACGGAGATAACGAAAAAGGCAATCTCAAAGGAGGATTTCTATAACATTGAGGACATGCTTTTCGACAAAGTAATGCAACAGCGCAACGACCTCTCCAAGTTTTCCGATGTGAAAACCGATGAATTTGCATTGGCGATGTATGTCCTCGGATACCATTTCGGAGGCCTCGCCTTCGTGGATATGTCCAATCTTCGCAAAGACCAACTCACAATAAAGAAAGAGCATCACGAAACGGTTTACGTTTTCAAAGACGTATACCGCCAAAAGACCAATCAGCCTGTCCCTATTGCCCTTACGGGAAACATTGTTGTAAATGCCCTGCTTAAATGGTATATGTCGCAGCCTGGGGAATACCTTTTCCCCATCAATGACCATACGGGAAGCCCGAAGGAGCAACATTTGAGAATGAATAATGTGGAGAAGTCACTCAACGCCCATCTTCGTAATGTCACAGGACTGGATATTACCTACTATTCGTGCCGTCACGGGTATGCCACGCATTACCTTAACTGTGAAGGTTCCAACCCGATACATCTTGCCACTATGATGGGGCGTTCTGTCAATGGCATATTCCGTTATGTAAAAACCATCCAGACCGAGGACGAGATATTAAAAGAAAGGAAACGTATGGGATTGTAGTCCTCAAATATCCTTTTATTGAGAGGTTATTTGAGATATAACAGGAGTTCTCCTATTATCCAATTGCCAAAGGAATAGGAGAACTCCTTTTAATTTGGATTTTTTGATGACGCTTTCAGTATTACCATTCCATCACCTAGACGGGATAAATAATGTACCTTTCCGTAAAAGTTGGTCTATATCTTCATCCTCCATATCAGTATACAACATTTCACCATGTTTATCTTCGTCAATAAGATGGTTGATACATCCAAGGAGGAGTTCGTCAAAATTTTGGAAAATATTTTCCACCTTTTCCATCACATCCATATCAAATTCTCCTTCATCTGCAAGTTCACGGGAGTATTCTGGGTCAATATACCCCCAATACGGTTCCATCACGATGACAAAATCATCAACCGGTTTATACATATACTTTTCCCCCTCAAACTTTAGACGGAAATATATTGGATAAGACAGGTTAGGGTCGGGGTCCAACTCCGGGAAAGTACCATGTTCCGTATAACGATAGGGAATTAAAGAACAGTCATATCTGGCATTATAGTACTTATCACATGCAGAAATAATATGTTTTATAAGTTCATCCTCATAGTTGAATTTCTTATTGCATCGAATGCTTGTAGCTACATATTGGTAGTAATCTTTGCGTCTTGTTTTGTACTCACACTCTTTCCATTCCTCATATACATCAGGGAGGTTATTGTCCCATAATATGAAAGTATTAGGCTCATCATATCTGTATCCACAGAAAATAAATGTGGTATCCGCCGTAAATTCTCCCTTCCCCAATTCTTTGAATGATTTGAAGGGTTTGAGTGTGACCTCTATAAGGGTCGGCATTTCTTTTGTATCCATCATTGTTGATTTTTTACCTTCGGGAATAACACCGATACCGTTTTTAATTTCGTATTCTGCCATAGTTTTATTTTTTTTGTTATCAATTAAAGATGTTTCTGTTTTTCATGATATGTGATATATGATGGTTCAAAAATACTACTTTTTGGTGAATAATACCAAATCCCGAATCGCTTTGTCATAAAGCGACTGCCAGCCAAATTCATACTACTCTTAATCCAAAACCAACGAGGCGGCACCGTGTCAGTAAACCCTGCTTCATTGAATTTCCCCATCAATGACCATACGGGAAGCCCGAAGGAGCAGCATTTGAGAATGAATAATGTGGAGAAGTCACTCAACGCCCATCTTCGCAATGTCACAGGACTGGATATTACCTACTATTCGTGCCGTCATGGGTATGCCACGCATTACCTTAACTGCGAAGGTTCCAACCCGATACATCTTGCCACTATGATGGGGCGCTCTGTCAATGGCATATTCCGTTATGTGAAAACCATCCAGACCGAGGAAGAGATATTAAAAGAAAGGAAACGTATGGGATTGTAGTCCTCAAATATCCTTTTATTGAGAGGTTATTTGCGATATAACAGGAGTTCTCCTAATTACCCTTGCAATTAGGAGAACTCCTGTTTTACTCATCTTCCCCTTCCTTTTACACAATTAAAATTCCCAAAATTGAATCAAGTTTATTTAATAGATTATTTAATACATGGTCTCTTTGCCTATTGTGAATCTCAATTCCATAAATAATGTTTTACGGTTTTGATTTGGTTTAATCTCTAAATACAATAAGAACCCTTTATGTCAATGGTTTTTCAGGTGATAAAAAATCTTTTGTTAATTCGGTAATAATGAGTATCTTTGCGCACATAAATAATTACTACTTAACTGGTGCTATTATTTGATGGTATAATTATGGACAAAGTTTCTAAATTCATGACAGACCATTCAGAAGGCGACAAAGGCAAAGAAGCTATAATGGACTTCCAAGTGTCTTGGGTTCTTCGAATGGCTGCTGATGAAGACTACATGAAAGATAAACCAAATTTCCGTCTTTTTAGTAGATATATGTTGTTCAAATTGCTCGACAAGCCATTTCCCAACACGGATACAATAGTTAGTGTTAAGGTCAAAAAAGAATGGGAAAATATTGACATCTGCGCCGAAGTTGAATTAGTTAACAATGGAAATAGTGAGTTTCATGTTTTATTAATAGAAAACAAAGTTTACACTCGCATGAGCGTCAAGCAAAGAGATGATTACCCAAAAGCATTGGAGCAATTTTTCAACACACACAGAAAAGAATTATATAAACCACATCAAGTTTTAATTACTTGTACAGAGAGCGAGTCTGAATTAGACAAAATGAAAGTGTTCTGCAAAGATTCTAAATGGGTAGTATTATCAGTTTACGATATTATTTACAACATCAACCAAGCAACCGAGAGTGAATTATTCAATGAATTTTGGATTTATAACTGGGGAAGATTAAATGACTAAAAATATTCAAATATGAAAAAGATTATCATTATTGCATCGCTTCTTTTGTTTTGCAGAAGCATAACTAAAGCACAAATCAAAGTAGTCGGAGATGATTATAACTCAACTTTGACAGCGTCAAAGAAGTATTACGAACAAGATATAGAGTTTGAAAAGATCTTTCCTAAATCCTTCTTAGGTCTTGATTACGCAATTAAGCCAAAGAACTCCGTGTATTATGATAGAAAAACTTATAATACTATCGAAAAAACAATACCTCGGAACTTGAATTGTTTGGGGGATACATTGTGGAATTATTCTACGGATGAGGATTGTGATAGGTTTGTAGATTTTTCAGCAAGATTGACAGTGTGCGGATGTGGCTTTGGAATAAAAACAAAAGGTTTTAAAGAAGAACTTATTTTTGGCACAGGGGCTCCAGTCGGTTACTATGTTGTGTCCGGTTATGTTATTGGAAGGGAGAATATGACGGAGTTAATTTCAAGTTACTTAATAGATACTACAGCTTTTTTTTATAGTAAGGATTATGGTGGCCGTCTTATCCGTTCTGGGATAGGAAGAATGCCATCGATAAAAAAGTTAAAGGAAGAAGTCTTGGTTTCAAATCTCTATTATTTACCTAATGAATATATTGCTTTTGTAAAACTATCATCTATTGACACTACTCAAGAACATATTGATTACTATGCGCCTTGTCTTTCAAATTTTTTTAATGTCAAGTTCTTTTCTGTAATAAAAGATAAGTTTTTGAATCAAGTGGTTTTATTACTTAACGATGATGCAATAGAAGTGAAACAAAATGATTCAATCATATATACAATTGGCGGGGGCCCGTTAGTTCTTGAAAAGGAAGTAATAATCACTGATGCATTATCAAAAGATAAAATTAAAATCCAGGATAATTCTTTTGTGATAAGAGACGTAATTGTAAAAATGGAAAAAAACGAACCGTATCTTTATGTGATTCTTGAGGGTGAAAAAACAGGTAGTTTTGCTGCTAAACCGAGTTCTGTTCAATACTTTTTCGATGTTTCCTATGAATCCAATGGAAAAACGCTCTTCTTTGAAAAGAACCATAGTTTTGATTATAACATTCCATGTCTTGTGTATGATAGAAATTATTACATACTAAAGAAACAAGATTTAAACACTATAAAGGAGAGCATTGTAGATGTAGGCACCGAAATAATCAATAAGAAGCAGAAAGAGAAGCAACAAGAAGAAAAAGAGATATTAGCAAAACAAAATAGAATAGAACAAGAAAATAAAAAAAGACAAGAAGAATTAACGCAACGGTTAATAGCTAAATATGGGTATGAAACTGGAACTCTGATTAGTGATAAAAAAATTGCTATTGGTATGACTCAAGATATGTGTCGTGATGCTTGGGGGCGTCCAATCAATACTTATCGCACAACGACCAAATATGGCCAAAGTGAAGTATGGTGTTATAACTACAAAACAAGAATCTATTTTTTCGAAGGCAAGGTGGTACAGATAGATGAATGATAATATGGTGTATGGTTATTAAGACGTTATTACAGAGAAAAGGTTTATCTAAGACAATTGATCGGTCGTTTTGAGATAATTATTCAACTGCTCATCTTTCAAGTTCTCCATGCCCAACTCATCCACTGTTGAATTCGGTCTCATAGATACCCGCTTTGGTTTTTAACAATAATTAACATTTTTGCTACTTAACTTTTGAGGGGTTTCATTTATACATATGCGTAAATTAAACAATAATCCATCAAAATTTCAAAGTAATGGCAAACAAAATCAATTCCCTACCCAACACCATCTTTCAATTCACGGAGTTGACCCCGAAAGAGTATGAAACAATGCCCGAAAACGGACTATACCTTCTTCGTTGCAAACTGCCCGAAGACGATTGGACGAGTATTTGTAAAGAGGATATGAAGGATGAATTATCCAAACAGATACGACATTACGGCATTGGGAATTGGGGTAAGGATGGCGGATTTCATTTCTATTCCGTTGCGGTGTCCGACAACTTCAAAGAAGGAAATGGAGCATCTCCCCTTTTCATACTCCATATGCTGTATTGTGGAGAAGGGAGAATTTCAATTGAGAAAGAGCGGCTGGAGATTGCCTCACATAAGCAACCCGAAGGAAATTTGAAAGTAGAGAACTGTCATTATCCCCTTCAAAATAAAAACCGCATTTACTTGCCGTATAATGCGAGTTTTCAATCCAACCTTAATACTTACAAGGTATTATAAAGTTCGCATGGTAAACGGCAAATAAATGCGCAAATAAAAAGAACTAACAGGCCAGGCCTATTAGTTCTTTGGGTATTTGGGTAATTACTATTCGTTCTTTAGTTTCCCCAACAACTTTTCAATTATCTGGTAGGGATGTTCCGTGGAATCCTCGATGTGTTCAATTCTTTCGTAGTCCTCATCCAAAATCTCCGCAGAGGTTGCCACATACTCCTCTTCGTCAAACGGCCAGTCATTACGAGGGTCTTTAAGGACTTGTTTTAAGGCCTCTTCGGGAGAATCAGCCTCTACGGTTGCCGAATACGGCTGGCAAATGGTGTAATTGATAGTGTATTCCATAACTGATTGATGTGTTTTAATTAAACCTTCATTCTTATAAAGCTTATGGGAGTTATCCTTTTATATGTGTTTTCAAAAATTATTCAAAATCTTCTAAAAACCATCATCCCGCTTTTGAAGAAGGATAGGTGTTTATTTATTGCAATTATTTGTTTGATTAACGCATAATCATTGGTTTTGTTGTTTAATTGGGTGCAGCAGCAAGAATCATATTCAAATAATACTGATTTAGGCGGTGGCTCTTACTGATAATATAAAGTTATTGGAAGAAAATCCCTTTTTCTAAATTATGATAAATTGCTGTATTGAAAGAAAGAAAATTCTGGCCTTCCCCTTTATTATTAAAGTAGAGCAACAAAGAAAAATCATAGAAACCAGCCTTCCCCCTATGCCTTTTGGTTGGCAGATTGTGGCGGTATCATTATTTAATCATATATTGGATATTTCAAAACCGGATTCTAAAGGCGTAGGAAACCTCGAATCCGGTTTTTTTATAAAACAAACCATAGCCCATTAACAAAGCCTTAAACGGCAGATTACCAATGTTTTAATACGAAAATTTTTTACAATTTTTTATCTTTTTGGGCTTAACTTTTGGGTGGTTTCCATTATATATAGATGTAACAAAAAACAACATCAACAAACACCTCAAAGGGTTTAAAAATCAAACATATGAGAAGTCCACGGAAATTAACAGAATTAGAAAAGGAATCCATTAACAGGCTCCGCAATGAAGGCAAGAATAAAAAAGAGATTGCCAAAGAAATTGGCTGTGGAACGCAGGTAATTATTAAATATCTTGCAGAAGTTGGAGATATGAATAAAAAAGCAGGTAGAAAGAAAATGCCGATTTCACTAAAGATAAAAAAAGACAAAGGAATTCAATCAAAAATTGTGGAACGATATAGATGGGGACATGCAGCAGAAAAGATAGCCTCCAGATTCGGTTTAGATATATGTGAAGTGAAAGAGGTAATAAAGGGTCTTCATATATTCGAAGGAATAAATAAAGACTTAACTTGCAAGTCCCCATCAGAAAACGAAACTTTCAGCAATATTCTCTCAGAAAGGATAATTCACTCCAACGGAGAATATCCATATTTGAAGTATCGTCTTTTGAAGAGTGGTACAGGAATACTATGTAATCAGATCATGAAAGAACAGAATGGAAATGAGATTACAAAGTTTGACATTGTCATTCCTTGTATGAAAACTATCATTATCAATACAGAAACGGAAGAAAACAAAAGGAATTGGAATATGAAAATAGGAAATGATGATGCCTTCAGTAGTTTTCTGTCACATATTGCATGTTGTGATTTTTTCTTTGCTTTCCAAGGAATTGAGACTATTTTGTCGAGCATGGAAGAAAGAGCTAAATCTTATGCGGAAGCTCAAATGAAGTTTGGCTATAAACTTGTATTTCCTGACAATCTTTTAGGATAGACAATAAGAGACCTCGGGTCTCTTTTTTTTATTGTTGTTATTTTTCTAATAGTATTTCAATCAAAACTATTTCCTCATACGGGATAATATATATTTATAACTATCCCGTCGCTGGCAGAAATGGTTTTGATTGGATGCAATCGCCAGAATAGTTATTCAACTAAATGATTTTCAGATTTTTGTATTCAAATCTGAGACTAAAAATCATTCGTTAATGTTATTGGGATATAGTTTATCTATAGCAGGAGTTCTTTGACAGGATAAGGCACAGGACAAATAGGAAAAGCTTTTTAATCACAATAATCATTAGACCGATGGGGGCGATGCGACAACAGCCCACAATCACAATGAAAAGCAACGAGCAAATCAACACCGTCAGCAGCACACGTTACCTCGTTATTATGCACGGGGACAACATTGCAACCTTCGTGAATACCCCAATCACATCTTCGAAGATGGATATTTATCATCAATTGCGAAACCTCCGAGTAAAGGCTGGCAAAGTCGGGCAGGTAGTACTGCACGAATTCTACGACATTCCACAGGAATGCTACCCCTCTGTAAAAACTGCATATGAGAGCCGTCTGTGGACGATTGATGAAAAGGACGGGAAAAATTGGGACAAACTATACAAAGACCTGTTACTGGAACTCGATAAGGAGAAAACCCAAAAGGAATCCAAAGAAAAGCCCAATAAAGAGAAAGCAGCAGCCCAGCCAACTATTGACCCGATAGAGGCATTGGGGAATATGGAAAATCCTACTGCCCCCGAAAACATAATACCCAACAGGGACATCAACGACCCAGAAGAACCCGAAATGGCAACGATACCAGTAGAGGAAACCAACCCAGAAGCCCCTACAACAAAACCGAAGGAGGCAAAAAAGGATTCAAAGAAGGGAAAATAGGATTCCAAAAAGTAATCAAACAAACAGATTGGAGAGGGAGCCTGATGGCTCCTTTTCTTTTATAAGACGATTACATTGTACAAAGGACATATTTAACCAGATAATTCCATATTCTCTTGAGAATATGGCTTCATATTAAAAACTTAAAACGATGAATGTGATAGATTTGATAATGGAGGAGCATGGCCTCAAATCACAGACAACCTTTTGGGACGATTTCACTATTGCCGACCATTTCGGTACCGCAGCAGTACAGGACACCTACAATCGTGCCTTCAATGAATGGAAAGATAACGTTGAATACGTTACCGAGCTTGTCCTCGTCCTCAATCATAAAATATGGCAGCACCACGACCACAACATTGAACTGGAACATATCTATGACCGACTTTGGCGGGAGGCGGACAGATGGTGTGTCGATAACCTCACAGGGGAGGATGCCAGATATTATTTTGAGGTGACGGATTAATTAGTTTTCCTATTCAGACACCGTGCAAAACCCCGTAATAAACTGACAGATAGTCTATTATAGCGCAAGGATAAAAGCAGTCAAAAAAGCAGAAAAAGTAATTGTGATTTTATAACTGCTTCATTTTTAACGTTTTTATATACCGTGGGCGATTATAAAAATTATTTTTTTGAAAGTAATTTGTAAATTTTAGAAGTTGGAATTCAAATTTTGATGATTAATAGTTGAAGAGTCAAAAAAAACTATGTAAATCTGGTGAAAATCAATCAAATGGCTAGTAATTAACGACATTTCGAAATATTTATTAGGCAAGAATTCAAACTTCCTATGATAAGTTTTCAATGATTTACACTCCCATAAATTTATATTCAAAACGGTCACACTCCTAATGAAGTGGTCAAAAGAACGTGAAACGGAGGTCGGAAAATTTCCCAATCTCAAAATGTTCCAGTCTTAAAATCTCATCATCTGCTTTCACCTCGCCATCCGGACCACGGAATACTTCTCACGCAATGCTTTTCACATTTTTCTCCAACCTACAAAATGCCTTCTACCTCTTAATTCATGCTGCTTTTTTCTTTTTACTATCTTAGCAATTAAAATGCTTATGCGACTGTTTCATTTATGAAGATAGGATCATTGGAAATCAGCTATCCATTTATTGCACTTGCTCCTATGGAAGATATCACGGATACATCGTTTCGAAGGATATGCAAGAAGTTGGGTGCCGATATGGTTTACACAGAATTTATCTCATCGCAAGGTTTAACAAGGGAAGGAGAAAAAAGTTTAGAAAAACTGAAATTTTCAGAAGAAGAAAGGCCTATTGGAATACAAATCTTTGGGAATGAAACAACAAGCATGGTAGAGGCAGCAAAAATTGCAACCACGGTTCAACCCGATTTGATCGATATTAACTGGGGATGCCCCGTAAAGAAAGTCGCAGGCAAGGGTTCTGGCTCTGGTATTCTTAACGACATCCCCAAGATGATCTCAATCACCCAGGCCGTAGTGAAGGCCACTCATTTGCCGGTTACGGCCAAAACCAGAGTGGGCTACGACGAATCGAACAAACCCATTGTCGAGATCACCGAAAGACTGCAGGATGCCGGAGTTGCCGGTATTACCATTCATGGCAGAACTCGTTCACAGTTATTTAGTGGAGAAGCCGACTGGACTCTTATCGGAAAAGTAAAGGAAAATCCACGTATAAAAATTCCCATTATTGGCAATGGCGATATCGTATCGGCCCATTTCGCTAAAACCATGCTCGAACGCTACCATGTAGATGGTATAATGATTGGACGGGCTGCTATTGGCAATCCCTGGATATTCGACGAAGTAAAAACCTTCCTCAATTCTGAAATTTTGCTTCCACCTCCTAATATTAATGAAAGAATCAACGTTTTGATAGAACATTTGCAAATAGCCATCCAAATAAAAGGCGAACGCAGAGCTATCCTCGAAATGAGAAAACACTACAGCGGCTATTTCAAGGGAATGCCCAACTTCAAGAAAATCCGAACACAACTGATGACATTCAATTATTTCCATGAAATTGATGATTTCTTACAGAATGTTATGCAGGCCGGCCTCACCTGAAATGACTTCTATAAAAGAAAATTAGAACACAGTCAATGGTATATTCAAAATTTATTAATAGCCCTACCTCCTATCTATATCCCTTCATTTCCTTCTAATTATGTAAAACTAACAGCATCAAAATGATGATATGTTAAATTTTTATAATAGAAGATGGTATGGTTACACCAAAAATTCTTTCCGAAGCCTTAAGAAAGGAATGGGATTTTGAAATTGTGTCCCTGTTTTCTGGTAAAAAGCTTTTAAAGCGTCTCCCGGAAGCACCTAATATAATTTCGCACGAATATTATTTACTTGACCACTTGGGATCATAACTTTTCGAGGAAATCAAGGAGCTATAATTCGAGAATTCTAATGATCATCGTAAGCGGACAGCAAAACATAGCTGTGGCTAAGAATATCATTCACAAGGTTGCTTATGAGTATATGAGGAAGGACCCGTAACATGAGAACCGGCTTTATCTTAATATTACCACATAGAATAAAAAGAATACCGAAAAGAAAATAGAAGTATGGGTATAAGAAACCGCAAAACAATACATCGAATAGAATCCGCTGAAAGAAATAACCCACAAATATCGATGGTGTAAGAGCCAATAAAGAAGACAGCCCCGTTGAATATTGCATTCTCATTACAGGAAAACGCTCGAAAAAATATCTAAAATAAATTGTAATGGCTTATTTTAAAAATACAAAGTCAAAGCGAAAAAAGTAGCTGCATAATTAAGAGTCGGTAAGGCAAGCATTTACTGGATGATTAATAAGAATCTGCATATTTGCGAAATTAAGTCATCACATAGACTTCCTTCATTTATTTTCTAAAAATAAATCAGGTTTTAACACTCCCGATTCATCGAACAAATCTGTCAAATCTTTCTGGTTCAAATGATAAGGAATTAATCCTGCATTTCTGGCGCTGAGCACATTTTCAAGGGTATCATCGATGAATAAAGTTTCGGCAGCATTCAAACATGAATCTTCCAGCACGTATTTAAAAATTTCAGGATTGGGTTTGGATTGATGAATTCTGAAAGACCAATAAGCCTTTTCGAACAGATCTTCAAAATCGTAACCATAACGCAATTTAAAATCTCTGGTATACTTTTCGAAATGAATTTGATTGGTATTACTAAGCAAGAAAAGGCGGTAGTGCCGGCTTGCTTTTTTCAATAATTCAACTCTTTCGGGAGGCATATCCAGCAAGATGGCATTCCATGCGTCTTTGAGTTGTTTGTTGCTAACAGATTCAGGAAAGTATTTTCTCAGTTCATCGAAAAAATTTTCAGGGCATATATTCCCAAGTTCGAGCCCAATATAAGCGTCGCTACGATTAAATCCTTCCAGAGCAGAGTCTTCCCATTGAATTCCTAGCTTCAGAAATGCATTCAAAGAACGCTTATAATCAATGTTTAAGATTACACCTCCGAAATCGAAGATAATGTTGTTAACAGGGTTCATTTTCAATACATTTTAAATATTTATCAAAGTTCATGTTGATATTTTTGAGCAAAGATGTAAATTTGCACTCGGGTTTTCAAAATTTATTAAAAAAAATTGCGCCCATAGCTCAGTTGGTTAGAGCAACTGACTCATAATCAGTAGGCCCCTGGTTCAAGTCCAGGTGGGCGCACAATCCAGCGATTTAAGCTTGTTTTGTACGAATACATTCTTTATCCCGGGATGTAGCGCAGTTGGTTAGCGCGCCACGTTCGGGACGTGGAGGCCGCTGGTTCGAGTCCAGTCATCCCGACAAGGCCTCTCATCGCTGAGGTCTTTTTCATTATTTCTTCTGCCTATCTATTAAAGCATGCAGGAATTTGCCTGCATGCTTTTCTATTTTCCAGGATAATGATAGATGGTAAGATTTGTTTCATAAATGAAATGAGCAATATCGTCAAATGTGTTCAAAACCAATAAAATATTCTGTTTAGGTTTCCCAGTCGAAGATGCTATGAGCAACTGCAAAGGAAATCAAAACTTAAAAGAACCAAAAATGTATAAGGATGAAAGAAGAATTTGGTATAGGGTTGAGTTCTGGCCAATATTAAAACTCATGATCCAGAGGCTCGAATTTAATGTCTTTTACATTAAGCTGCAAGTTTGTTTTTCCGTTCCATTCATTTTCTTCGATATGATAGCATATACTAAAAGGTTGTCCTTTTTGTATATCTTCGAAATATTTCGACAAACCGAAAGCAATTCCCGAAACAGGGTATCCGCTGATATGAGGATGAACCACAGATAATTTGAGATGATTTTTCCCAACAATACGCGAATAGCCCGTATCCATTAGTTTATGCGTGGCAAAAATGGGTGACATGTTTCCAGGGCCAAAAGGAGCAAACTGTTTCAGAATATTAAAAAAAGAAGGCGTAATATCGCTTAAGTTGATAACCTGGTCGATTTCGATTTCGGGTGCTGGATGGTTGCCATTGAATTTTTCTCTCGCATATTCTTCGAATTTTGAAGTAAAGCGAGGAAGATTTTCGGGTTTTAAGCTAAGTCCAGCAGCATACGTATGACCTCCAAAATGTTCGAGCAAATCGCTGCAAGCATCAATGGCATCATAAATATCAAAATCTTTAATAGACCGAGCCGAACCGGTAATTAATCCATTCGATTTGCAAAGAATAACCGTAGGTCGATAATAGATTTCGGTAAGACGCGAAGCCACAATTCCAATCACCCCCTTATGCCAGTTGGGATGATACAACACGGTCGTAAATGCTTTTGACAGAGTCTCCTGTTCGTCAATCATATCCAGAGCTTGCTGTGTGATGAGGCTGTCGAGGTTACGCCGTTCTGTATTGCAATTGTTGATTTGTTCGGCAAGTGTTCGGGCTTCTTCTAATGATTGAGAGATAAGAAGTTCTACACTATTGTTTCCGCTTTCGATTCGCCCGGCAGCATTTATGCGTGGCCCCACAATAAATACCAGATCGTTTATATTCAATTCTCTGGTAAAAATCCTGTCGGGTTTTTCGTTGGTCCGTTTAATTCCACTTATTTCCAATAAAGCTTCGATACCGGGACGAGGATTTGAATTGATTAGTTTCAATCCATAATAGGCTAGTATCCTGTTTTCTCCGGTAATTTGCACAATATCTGCCGCAATGCTCACGGCAACCAAATCGAGGTACTTTACCAGATCTTGGGATGACCATCCTTTAAAACGACTATATGCTTGTATAAGTTTAAAGCCTACTCCACATCCAGAGAGTTCATTATAGGGATAAGTACAGTCGGAGCGCTTGGGATCGAGCACGGCACTCGCCGGAGGAAGCTCATCTCCGGGGCGGTGATGGTCGCAAATAATAAAATCTATTTTTTTTGTGCAGGCACATTTTATCTTTTCTACGGCCTTAATCCCGCAATCGAGTGCAATAACCAACCTATAATCATTCTCCGAAGCATAATCTATGGCTTTGTATGAAATTCCATAACCCTCGGCATATCTATCAGGAATATAAAATCCCATATTGTCGTAAAATTCATGAAAAAAAGTATAAACCAAGGCTACGGCCGAAGTGCCATCAACATCGTAATCACCATACACCAGAATCTTTTCTTGATTCCTGATAGCTTTATCGATCCGTTCAATGGCTCGATCCATGTCTTTCATCAGAAAAGGATCGTGAAGATCGTCGAGATCAGGCCGAAAGAATGACCGGGCTTCATCAAAAGTACGAACTCCCCGCTGAACCAATAAAGATGCTAAAGCCCCATTTATATTCAAGGCCTTCTGCAAATTACGGATGATTTCAGCATCTCCCGCAGGTTTATGAACCCAGACTTTTTCCATGATTGTTTTCAGGTTGTAAAATTACACCTTCTTCACGAATCCTATCCATAGAATAGCAAATTAAATATAAAGCATTGAAAAGCAATAAATTAATCTGAAAAACTTAATTCTAAAAATTGCTGTCCTTCTTCCCGCACGAGTTATTTCTTCTTTTAAAATTTTCATTCACTGACTGAAAGATTCACTTTCCTTAAGTAAAGAATCCTCCGTTCCTATATCAGAGGGTCATCGAAAAGGTATAAATTAACACAACAAATTATCTCTATGAAATGAGCATTCGCTGCTTTCAATATAGTCATAGCTCTTCCCAAGTCAATGTGGATTAAAAAATTGCTACTTCAATATGACAGCAATCTATCTCAATGTTGAGGTCTCGAGCGGATTCGAACCGCTGTACGAGGTTTTGCAGACCTGTGCCTAGCCACTCGGCCACGAGACCTTAAATATGGAAGGACAAAATTAGGACAAACCACTCGATTAACAAAATCATACTTTGCGTTATAATCATAATCTATTGAATATCTATAAGATATATTTTATTCCATTGTAATTTCCTTGTCCAATCCTTCAAGTATAATTACTTTTGCAAGCGAAATCTATAGTTTTACTTCCACTCGTACAAAGCTTTACAGCCATCAAAACAACAATTTTTGGATGAACGACCGCAGGACGAATCATTTCGAGGAGAATTCTCCTAACGAGCCAGACAAAACAGGATTGAACTTTATAGAAGAAATCATAGAAGAAGATTTACGCAAAGGGAAAAATCGAGGCCGAGTGCATACGCGCTTTCCACCCGAACCCAACGGGTACCTTCATATTGGGCATGCTAAATCCATTTGTCTTAACTTTGGGTTGGCTCAAAAATACGGAGGGTTTACCAATCTCCGTTTCGACGATACCAATCCCACCAAAGAAGGCGAAGAATACGTGGATGCCATTAAGGAAGACATTCGCTGGCTTGGATTTTCATGGGACGATAGAGATTATTATGCTTCTGACTATTTCGATCAGCTATATGAATGGGCCGAAAAACTCATCCTTGAAGGGAAAGCTTATGTGGATGATCAATCGGCCGAAGAAATCAGCCGTCAGAGAGGAACGATCACGACACCTGGAATAGAAAGCCCTTACAGAAACCGTAGTGTGGAAGAGAATTTAAACCTGTTTCGCCGAATGAGGGCAGGTGAATTTCCTGATGGACATTGTGTTTTGAGGGCAAAAATCGACATGTCGCATCCCAACATGCTCATGCGCGATCCTATCATGTATCGGATCATTCATACTTCCCATCATCGAACAGGTGACAAATGGTGCATATATCCCATGTATGACTATGCACATGGTCAAAGCGACTACATCGAAGGCATAACTCATTCCATCTGCACACTCGAATTCGAGATTCATCGCCCTTTATACGATTGGTTCTTAGATCAGATAGTCACTACTGAATATCGGCCTCGACAAATCGAGTTCGCCCGCCTGAACCTTACTTATACTATCATGAGTAAACGTAAGCTTTTGGAGCTTGTAAAAGAAGGTTATGTAAAAGGATGGGATGATCCACGCATGCCTACCATTTGTGGTTTACGCCGCCGCGGTTATACCCCAGCATCTATTCGCAATTTTGCCGAAAAAATCGGTGTGGCCCGCCGAGACAATATCATCGATGTTTCGCTATTGGAATTTAGCTTGCGTGAAGACTTGAACAAAACCGCTCAACGAAGACTCGCTGTATTGAATCCTCTACATCTTATCATTGAAAATTTTCCCCAAGATGAAACCGAACTTCTTCCGGCTGCCAATAATCCAGAAGACGCAGGAGCAGGCATTCGCAAAATCCCATTTTCACGCGAGTTGTGGATCGAAAGAGACGACTTCATGATCGATCCTCCCAAAAAATATTACCGTCTTTATCCCGGTTCGGAAGTTAGACTAAAATACGGATATATTATCAAATGTCAGCGTTACGAAACTGATCCTGAATCAGGGGAGGTAAAAACCGTATATTGCACTTATGACCCTGAATCGAAAACCGGTGGAGCAACAGCCAACCGAAAAATCAAGGGAACTATTCATTGGGTATCGAAAAAACATGCGCTAAAGGCCGAAATCAGACTTTATGACAGGCTTTTCATAAAACCCGATCCCGACGATGTAGCTGAAGGCGAAAGTTTTATCAATTATCTGAACCCCGATTCACTCAAAATAATGAATGCCTGGTGCGAACCCGCATTAATGGATGCCACCACAGACAAACATTATCAGTTCGAAAGAATTGGATATTTCTATCTCGATCCTGATTCATGTCCAGGATACCTCGTGTTTAACAGAACCGTATCTTTGAAAGATTCATGGAGCAAAATGAGTCAGAACGAAGAATAATCACATTGCATAAAACAAAACAAGATTAACAAATCTTCCTTATCATTATTTTTTTTTGCACTAACATCTTCACATAATAATCCGATTATTTTTCAGCCAGCCCGAGATGACTCGGCCAAAATCAATAATGGCCAAAACATTTCTTGATAAATTTGCATGAAGATGCAAAACGGTAAAAAAATATTTTTCAACTCCGACCAGCATTTTGGTGCACCCACTGCCAAAGAAAGTAAAGTGAGGGAAAGAATTTTTATCGAATGGCTCGAGCACATTGCACCCGAAGCCGAAGAAATTTATTTGATGGGCGATTTGTTCGATTTCTGGTTCGATTATAAAGCAGTCGTTCCAAAGGGTTACACACTTTTATTAGGAGCTCTTGCCCGTATCACCTTATCCGGAATTCCTGTCCATTATTATCGTGGCAATCACGACATGTGGACATTTTATTACTTCGAAGAAGAATTGGGATTTATTATGCATCGGCAGCCCGAAATTGTTTTACTGGATGGGAAGAAGTTTTATATGGCACATGGTGATGGCCTGGGTCCTGGAGATCGTGGATATAAATTCATCAAAAAAGTATTCGAAAATAAAATAAATCAATGGTTATTCAGGCAGTTGCATCCAGACTGGGGAATTCCATTGGCTCGATTCTGGTCGGGAAGAAGCCGGTATGCCAATCTCGAAAGGGAATCACGCGAACGCGAAGATGGAAAATACGATGATCAGCAATGGCTATTGAATGAACCTCTTCCTCAATATGCTTTACACATTCTACAACAAATACCCGATATACGTTATTTTATTTTCGGACATTGGCATTTGCCTGTAGCTCTCCAACTTACTGACAATTGTTCCTATTTCAATATTGGCGACTGGATTACGCATTTTAGCTATCTTACTTTCGATGGCTCAGTGGTGGAAGCAAAAAGATGGAAGCCAGATATCTGAAAAAATCTTTCCAATTATATTCTTTCGTCTCAACCTTCAGAGGGCTTGCAAAAAAAGTTGAACAGATGGATGAGCTTTGCTATCTTTGCATACGATACCGACAGGAACAAAGATGGCTTTAGCATGAGCGAAAACCTATAATATGGAAGATATTACCACATACCTCGAAAAAAATTCAAACCGAATCATGGAAGAATTATTCGGGCTTCTGAAGATTCCATCCATCAGCAGCCTGAGCGAACATAAAGATGATATGTATCGCGCAGCCGAGTATTACAAAAATGCTCTTTTGAAAGCCGGCATGGATAAAGTCGAAATCTTCGACACACCTGGCCATCCGGTAGTTTATGCGGAAAAAATTTTATCACCGGATTTTCCAACTGTGCTGGTATATGCCCATGCCGATGTCATGCCAGTTGATCCCATCGAGTTATGGCAATCACCTCCTTTCGAGCCTGAAATCAGGGAAGGGAAGATTTATGCACGAGGTGCCGATGACGACAAAGGACAGGGATTCATGCACGTAAAAGCCATAGAATACCTTGTAAATTCCCGTCAATTGCAGTGCAATGTAAAATTTATGATAGAGGGTGAAGAAGAAATTGGTTCCCCGCATTTAGAAGACTTTTGCCAAGAACATAAAGACATGCTTAAGGCAGATATCATATTGCTTTCCGATACCAGCATGATTGCTCCGGATACTCCTTCTATTACAGTTGGATTAAGAGGCCTTGCTTACATAGAAGTTGAAGTTGCGGGGCCAAATCGTGATTTGCATTCCGGACTTTATGGAGGAATCGTACACAATCCCATTCATGTTTTATCCAGAATGATAGGCAACCTTCACGACGACCATGGCCGTATAATCATTCCGGGATTTTACGACGATGTAAGGGAACTGAGCGAAGAAGAACGAATAGAGTTCAATCTTGCTCCTTTCGATGAGGAATCTTACAAAAAATCATTGGGAATTAACTGCCTCTGGGGTGAAAGTGGATTTACACCTCTGGAGCGTATAGGAATTAGGCCCTCTCTTGATGTTTGTGGAATATGGGGAGGATATACAGGCGAAGGATCGAAAACTATATTACCGTCGAAGGCCTCGGCTAAAGTCTCCATGCGTCTGGTGCCTGATCAGGATCCCAAAAAAATCGCCAATTTATTCGAAAACTATTTACATGAAATGGTTCCCAATACAGTGAAACTAAAAGTAACCGCATTGCACGGAGGCTATCCATATTTAGCACCCACCAACATTCCAGCGTATAAGGCAGCTCAAAAAGCCCATTTGAAAACCTTTGGCAAATATCCCATTCCTACCTGCAGTGGAGGCTCTATTCCCATCATCAGTACCTTCGATAGAGTATTGGGAATAAAATCACTACTTTTAGGCTTCGGCCTCGAATCTGACGCTATTCATTCACCCAACGAAAACTTCTCCGTAAAGAACTTCTTCAAGGGAATAGAAACCATCTCTGAGTTCTATATTCAATTTGCTCACATCACGAAAGATTAATACATGGAATCAGACGATAATTTCGAAGATAAAATCGAAAAACTCATCCGCTTGTTCAAGAAGCTGAAGGAACAAGCAAAGCCGGAAACGATTGCGGGCTTCGATCCCTTCATGATGAGCCAGCTCGATTTCCTTATCAGCAATTTTGAGAGAATGAAATACGATCCCCAGGCGCGTAGTATATTTCAACAAATGGGTAAACCTTTTGAAAATATGTTGAATCTTTTTATTAAAAATCTTTCCGAACAACTTGGCGAACCTGTTAATATACCCAAAAAATCAGAAAGGGAAACCTTACTTCGACCCCTGCCCGAAGAAGAAAAACCTTCTATTGGCACGCTTACACGGCGCCTGGTACAAATCGATAAACTATTGGCCGAAGGTAATCTAAATCAGGAAGAAGAAGATCAGCTACTGGACGAAAGAATCAAGATCATGAAAAAACTGAATCCAGAAGATGAATAAATGCAATATTTACATTTGGCACTAAAATGACACTAAAACGTATTTTTATAGCCGTCGATTACCAACCCGATTCGGATTTCCTCTATTATTTTTCATTCTTGCGCCGTCAGCTAAGAAATGAAGACATCACATGGTCGGCCACTCAAAATTTTCACATTACACTGAAATTTTTTGGAGATACTCCTGAAGACCACATATCTTCCATTATCCATCAGTTAGATGGAATCACTAAAAAATATGAATCGTTTCAGATTCAGCCCAATAAATTGGGAATTTTTGGCAGCCTAAAACAAGCTCGAGCATTATGGTTAAGCATCAATGAATCCACTGGAACTCTCGAAAGTTTAGCTCAAGAGATCGAGCATGCCTTCCTCACTGACCCATCAAAAAAGAATAATTCATTTACACCACACCTCACCCTGGGACGTCCTAAATTCATTCGCCAGCCCGATTTGCTGAAAAACCTAATGGAATCATCATCTCAACATGTTTTCAATCCTTTTGCCATTCGTGAAGTATTGCTTATTTGGAGCACACTCACGCCTTTAGGACCTCAGTATAAAACCCTGAAAAGTTTCCCTTTACAGCCGTTAACACTCGAATAATCCTCAAATGGATCATTATTCTTTCCTATCGCGTGGAGGAATTTTGTTAATCAGGTAATAACTCACGATGAGGGCAATGCCCGTGAAAATAGTAACCATTGATATGTACGCTACCCATTCCTTAAGCCAGTGAAGCGAACTGAAGATATCTCCCAGCAAAAAACCAACAGCAATTCCAATGAAAATGAGCCCCAGACGAAGTTGAAGCGTGCTCTCCAAGCCCGTATTGCTTGCCGCTGGATCCATACCCTGATTGATCATCTTCATACGCTCTCTTTGCCTTAATGCCAGATAAACAATGGCTACTACCATTGCAAAAAAACCTAAGGGAATTAAAATCTCGCCATTCATATCACGATAATATTAAAATTAACAATGTCAGCATTTGTTGTCCACGTGTTTTTGACGCAACAAATCCAAACCGGTTACACCCCTGAGACGAAAATGTTGAATCCCTAAATATTTACTGCTAAGTTTGTAACCAACCCGAAATGAAGGCGTCAAACTCCCAATGGCAGAAATCAACGACGAAATATTAATTCAACGTACTCTTCGAGGTGATCAATTTGCATTTGCCCAAATAGTCGAAAAATACAAACAAACGGCTTTTAGCATTGCGTATCAGATTACGGGTAACCGCGAAGATGCCGAAGAAATAGCTATGGATGCCTTCGTTAAGGCCTATCAGGCGCTCAAGGGATTCAAATTCGAATCGAAATTCAGTACTTGGCTTTATCGAATTGTTTACAATACGGCTATCTCGAAAAAAAGAAAGAAAAAAATGGAATTTGTAGCCATCGACCATCATCTGATAGAAAATTATTCTGAAGACAATTTTGTAGCCGGTTTGCAAATGCTCGATACCGATGAACAGCTTAAATTGGTCCAGCACGTTCTGAAATCATTACCAGGCGACGACGCTGCTTTGATAAATTTGTTTTATAATCAACAATTGAATATCGAAGAAATTAGCCATATCACCTCGCTCTCCGTCTCTAACGTTAAAGTAAAACTTCACCGAATACGAAAACGTATTTTTGCGGGTGTTCAGCTTCTTCTCAATCAGTCCACCTCTACCTATGAATATAAAAACTCAAAATCATGAATATACAAACCAATAAGTCCGACGACCTGCTCAGGGAGGTGTTCAGTAAAATCCCTTCCGAGTCTCCTTCCGAAGATTTTACACAGAAGGTAATGGATCAGATTGCCAGAGAGAATGTCGAAAAACTATCTATCAATGCAAATTTCAATTTGGGATTTCGCACCTTGCTTGCTTTGGCTTTAACCATTGGATTTTTCGGAATCCTCATCTTTACGAGCGATTTTAGTTTCATGGATTACATTTACCAGATATTTTCGACCTTGAAATTTAAACTTAACCCCAATCAATTGTTCCATCCTTTTGTATTTTTATCGAAAACGAATAATCTGTCGCTTATCGTTGGCCTTGTGATGCTTGCTGGTGGCGCACTCTTGGTGTTTTCGCACAATACGAATAAAAAGGACAAATCGCCGGGTATGGATTCTTTCCTGAGCTTATAAGCCTTTGCACTGCCTTTGGATAAAACCCGGCAGCGGATGGTTTGAATTTAGTTCGGAGTTTCTAAAAACTTTTAGCTGCACGATGATTTTCGATTATAGAAAAATCGGGGTCCAGAATTTTGTATACTATTATTCCGATTATCAATAATCATGAAGAAGCTGCTCGTAAGTTTCTGGCCAAGGAAGGAGTCGAAACCAATGCTCGAAAATCAGAATCGTCATTAGGTGAAAGTAAAATCCAAAGGTGCTCGAAGAAACTACTCCCGATGATTTTTGACAGGCAGATGGTAATATAGCTGAATGTTCTACCTCCGTCACTGAAAATAAATAGAAAACACAAGCAACCACCAGTGGGTTTTGCTTTCGTCAGTTTTGACAAGCAAATCCTCAACAAAAAAGTAGTCTGTTCGATTAAGGCGATCTAACAATGTGGTAAGCAAATCATTTCGTTGATTTCATGGCTCAATTAAAAGTGTATTCCGGAAAACTGGAGCATAAATTATTGGAAGATGGTCTTCCAATGAGAGGGTTTCATAGAATCGCAAACCATTGAAGATGAATATTTTGTAGTTATGGCACTCCATAAAGCCTTGCAGACCTATCTTATCGATAAATATACAGAATCGAAAAATGGCCAAAAAGAATTTTAAAGGAAATTACTATAAACCGGAAAAAGTTCGAAAATGAGCATTCAATCGATCGGAAAAATTTGAAACCCAAATCATGCTTGTTTTAAGATTAACTAAGGACGCTTATAGTGGTAAACTTTCTCTTTCAAAAAACCGGGAAACCGACTATAGTTTTCGGTAGAAAATCGAAATATTTTTTATCGAAAAAATTCAATGTCACCATTCGGTCATTTCAGAGTTTTATGCGAGTTAAAATTCCACCTGTGCTTGTAGAGACTTTCTCAATGACAGGATTCCCTTTTACGGTGATTTCGGCTCCAGTGGCTGAGGTTGCTTCGAGGCTCTGCTCTATTTGAATGGTAATCTTTGCTCCGGTATAGGCCTTTAAAATGCCCTCCTGACAAACCAGACCTTCAGCCTGAACCTCGGCAGTGGTATTTGCACTGATGTCTGCAATATCTGCCTTGCCTCTTATATTTATCTTGCTTCCGGCAGAAGCTTTGATTTCGAGAATTCTAAACTCGCCTTGTGCATCGATTGAACTTCCCGTGCCAGCCGATATCTTCATATAATTTGATTTTATGGGCTCAGTAAAATGCAAACTCGCACCATTGGAAGCATTTACCTCCCTGATTTCTTTGTAATTGATCCAAACCTTCACAAGAGCATCCCTTCCTTCGAAAAATCCTATCTTAATCTTCAAAGTACGGCCTTCAACCTCTATGGAAACTCTATCGGGCTCGATTCCATTAACACTGAGGGTGGCATCTTCTTCGCCCGCACGACTAATCTGTGCGTCAATATTACCATTGATCTGAATTTTATCGAAAGCCCTTAATTCAAAATAAAAGTGCTTTTGGGCTACGGCCTGTTCAAGACTCAAAATCAAAGCAATAAATAAAAAAATCTTTTTCATGAGTCAACAACAATTCTTTTGCAAATTTTAATAATTTTCTCTATCCATCGGAAATATTTTGATCTTTGACAATTCCGGAGCTTTAAACTCTTTGTGTACGACAGGAGGATTTCCTTCTATCAAATCTCATGACTTAATTTTTCACCTCCACCATTATTCGGAATTCAGCTCTCTTTGTTTTTTAAAATTTTAGTTTTATCTTTGAGGGTCTAAATTTTACCAAACCATGAAGAGCAAGATTCTGAAAAAATTTTGTATTTGTTGGAAAATTTTTATCTATAAGGATTACTTCTACCCTCAAAAATGATTCTTACATATATAAGATGATTCAAATTTAATGAACGAAAAACGACCTGAATATATTATATAATGAATACCAATATTTTATCACTCCCCCGCTGCATATTCATCTCTGATTCTAAACTTGACTCTCCTTTAGGGCAAGTCTTCGGGAATGGGTATTACCAGCCGGGAGGAATCTAACTCAACAGCAGTGATTAGATTCTCTTCCTTAATAGTATCAACAAAATGAAAAGCAATTTGACGATTGCTTGTATCGGCCAAATCAATTTTTATAATTAAAAACTGATATTTTTAAAGAGGAGCAGCATAAAACGCTGCTACCCTATATCTCACACTAAAAAACGAACTATTATGAAAAAAATATTTTTTACTTTGATTGCAAGTCTTTTTATTATAATAACCTCCGATCTTCCATTACAAGCACAAAACTGGAAAATAGTTGTAGGGCATCCTTATAAAGGATGGGGCAATGATTATGCTTATAATATAAAAATAATAGATAACTCTCCTTATATTGTGGGATCTTCTTCTTCTAAGAATTTAGGTACTACACCGAATGGAGGGAGAGATGCTTGGTTACTTAAGACCGACTATTTGGGGAATATATTATCGACCCAGGGGTTTGGAGGTAGTGGATTTGAATATTTCAACAATGTTTTCCCAGCTCCCGATTCTGGTTTATATTTACTGGGCAGTACCATTTCCAGTGATGATATATTTAGTTTCAATCCATATTTAGGTGGCATTTCTGCATTTGCATTAAAACTCGACAGCAGCAATAATATTGTATGGAATCATATTTATGGAGGGAATAGAACTGATGAATTAAAGGATGCAGTAATGACTTATGATGGAGGCTTTGTCTTTGTGGTATGGTCAACTTCTAATGATGGAGATGTGGGTCAGAATTTTGGTGCCGTCGATGTGTGGGTTGTAAAACTTACCGATGAGGGCCAAATATTATGGTCAAAGGTCTTTGGCAATCATTTTATCGATATCGTTTCTACCATAATCGAGACCTCTGATAAAGGTCTATTGATAGGGGGTTCTTTCGATTATTATAAGCCTGGTCTGGGCAATCTGTTCTGTGATACCTGTTATGGGAATGCCGAAGCATTTCTTATCAAGCTGGATTCGGTTGGGAACGTATGCTGGACGAAATGTTACGGTGGGCCTGGGTATGATGGATTTTCTAGTTTACTCGAAGTGTCAGATGGATATGTATTGGGAGGTTATGCAAGCGCAGGTGGTGGATTGGTTACTGGTTTTCACAATAACGCTATGGGTTATAATGATGCCTGGGTTATAAAGACGGATTTCGAGGGAAACATCATCTGGACGAAATGTCTTGGAGGATCAGGCACAGAAATAGTTTATAAAATGTTCAAAGAAAAAGATGGCAATCTGATGATTTTCTCTATGACTGATTCTCATGATGGAGACGTAAATTCAAATTTTAGTGATTATTATTATATGTGGCTGGTATTGCTCAATGGTCAGGATGGGAGTATCATCAAGGAAAAATGTATTAATGTAGTAGGTACTTATTGGGGAGCGGCTGCTCAAATTGAATATGGGGATTATATATTACTAATTAATGTTCCAACACTTTATAATTGGGTTGACGTTTGGTTTTACCGTATCAAGGATTGTAATGAAGAACAGATACCACCAGCGCCTGCAGAGCCAAAAGGGCCACAGCAAATCAATACCTATACTACTACCACTTCCTTTTATTCGCTCACACCCGATGGAATTGCATTGTCGTACACCTGGGAATTAAATCCACCAGAAGCTGGCTGGTTGATGACGCCAGCAGATACTACGATAGAAGTAGTATGGAATCCAAATTTCTGGGGAACTGCACGTTTGAAGATAAGGGGCACTTATCTTTGTGGTATAGGGCCTTGGTCGTCGGAGCTGAAGATTTCGGTAAATGTGGTAGGCATGGAAGAACCAGATAAGGAAGGATTTTGTGTATGGCCCAATCCTTCCAATGATAGATTCATTTTCGAGCTACCGGCTTCAGCCTCATATACAATACAAATCACCGACATTTCGGGCAGACAGATAGAAAAAATAGAAACTGCCGGAGGAACTACGCAATGGGATGCTTCGGCCTGCGAACCAGGGATTTATCTTTATCGCATCACTTCCGAAGGTTTTTTAAAAACCGGTAAGTTAGTAAAACAGAAATAAAGCGAAATAGCATAAGAAGACCGCGAGACAGGGAGACTTGGGAACCGCCAAAGTCGGATAACTTTTTTCTCGCTGATTGACGCAGATTTAATCCGCTGATTTACGCTGATATTTTTCTGTGTGCTCCTGCGAAAGCTTTTTTCTGCGATATCCTTAGACATCGACACACACACTAATCACCATCCACTATCTAACAGTCCCCTTGTCCCCTCGTCTCCCAGTCTCCTCGTCCCCTCCTCTCCTCGTCCCCACGTCTCCCTTCTTCCGTTTTCCGTTTTAAACTTTATGAACTTTTAACTTATCCATCCACCATCCACTAATCACCATCCACTAATAATTTACTCAATAATAGTCAATCTTTTTGAATAAGGGACATTCCCGAAAAACTGGGGAAAATTAATTTCAATTTACAGAATCTTTCTAAAGATGATTTATCTTAGCAAAAACTTAATGAAAAGCAAGTTTAATTTTGCACAACAAATTCCAATGAATGGATAGTAAAAAGAAAAAGTGCGTTAATACCTTGAAAGTGAATGAAGGTATCGAGCCTCCTCCTTCCATCAACGAAGAATTATTGAAAAAGCCGTTGAAACGAAAGGATATCCATCCTGCCGAATATTATGTGGAAGGAATTTTTGGGGGGAACCGTTCTATTCTCTCTCAAGCCATTACTTTAGTCGAAAGTTCACTAAAGACTCATCAGAAACTTGCGCAAAAGATTATCGAGTGTTGTTTGAAGAAGGCAGGAAACTCGGTGAGAATTGGGATTACGGGCGTGCCGGGAGTGGGCAAGAGTACTTTCATCGAGGCATTTGGGAAACAGCTTACCCAAACAGGGCATAAGGTTGCCGTTTTGGCCATCGATCCCAGCAGTCAACGCTCGAAAGGAAGTATCTTGGGCGATAAGACCCGAATGATGAAGTTATCGGCTGATCCCAATGCTTATATCAGGCCTTCTCCTTCGGCAGGTTCGCTTGGAGGTGTTGCCCGTAAAACTCGTGGAACGATTATTTTATGCGAAGCAGCAGGATTTGATGTTATCATCATCGAAACCGTTGGTGTAGGGCAATCGGAAACTGCCGTTCATTCTATGGTCGATTTTTTTCTGTTATTGATGCTGGCCGGGGCTGGCGATGAGCTCCAAGGCATCAAAAGAGGAATAATGGAAATGGCCGATGCAATCGTTATCAACAAGGCAGATGGAGATAATCTCCTGAAAGCCGAACAGGCTAAAAGTCAATACGAAAGTGCACTGCATCTTTTCCCACCTAAAACATCGAGCTGGTCACCAAAAGTTGTACTTTGTTCCTCTATCTATCAAACAGGCATAAGCCAAATATGGGACATGATCAATGAATACATCAATGTGGTCAAAACTAATGGATATTTCTGGGAAAACCGTAAACGTCAATCTCTTCAATCAATGGACGACACACTTCATGAATACTTGCTCGAGTCGTTTTTTTCGAATCCTTCCATCGAAAACAAATACCAACAATTACAAAAAAAAGTGATGAATAGTGAGCTTAGTCCCTATAAGGCAGCTCGGCAACTTTTCGATCTCTACCTGCATATATTGAGTACTTCGAAAACAATAGGAGATTAGTGAAGGGAGGAAGGAGAGGAGACTGGGAGACAAGGAGACGGAGGGACAAGGAGAAAAGAAATGTTGTTATTTGTAATTTGAAAAAGTATCATTGTCTAAATGATGCTGATCGTTTTTGACTTTAGCAATCATCTGTAAAGAAGCAAAAAATAATATCCATTGATTACTAATCGATTGATTTGATTTTTTTATAAACACGACATTAAGGCAGTAAGCATAATGGATTTATATGCCATAATGGCGCAAATTATTTTACTTTTTCTCATGGCACAGGAATTGACCTTTTTTTTTCGCAAATAAATACAATGTCTAACATTAAAAATTAGGGAGGGAAAAATTATGGCTATGATGCGTTGGAAAAATTATCCTAATCTCTTCGACTTTTTCGATAGTCTTTTTGATCGTGAAAAAGAGGAAGTAGAAGGCACCAATTATTACTACACTGTTCCTGCCGTCAACATCATCGAAACCGATAAAGCTTTCGAACTCGAAGTAGCTGCTCCTGGTTTCTCGAAAAGCGATTTCAAAATTACGGTAGAAAACAATGTATTGAGGATTGCATCGGACGTTTCGAAGGCTAAAGAAAAAGAAGAAAAGAAGATGGAATGCTTACGTCAGGAATTTGCTTATGGCAAATTTGCTCGTTCATTCAGTCTTCCCAATATCATCAATACCGAAAAGATTTCGGCCGAATACAAGGATGGCATTTTGCATGTGATTCTGCCTAAACGTGAAGAATTGACCATTAGCAAACAGGTTGCTATCCAGTAAGTTTCGAGATCCTTAATGAGTGGGATGTTTCGCTGAAACATCCCATTTTTTTATTATTGCATGACGAATGTTTGCCATGCAAGATTACTGTTTATCAATGTATAGAATTCTCTTCAATGCTTTGAATGGCAAGAGATTATATTTAATAATCCCAATGGTTATGATGATGGGGATGATTTCGGGTTGTTCGATTGGTGGGAAGATTTTTTCGTCGAAAAACGAGATGAAAAAAATTGAGAAACAGAAGGAAACGACTGCAGAAGCTGGAGTTTTGGATAGTGTGGTTAAAACATGGCTTGGGGTTCCTTATCGCTATGGAGGTACAATGAGATCTGGTGTGGATTGTTCGGGTTTGGTACGTGAAATATACAAAGAAGTTTATCAGATCGAATTGCCACGTTCTACTAACGATTTGCTCCCCATTGTTCAAACTGTTGGTGAGCAAAATCTGCAACCCGGTTATCTGATTTTTTATGAAATAGAAAAAGAAAAGGAATTTCATGTTGGCATTTATATGGGTAATCGCAAATTCGTGCATGCTTCATCCACTAAAGGAGTGATGATCAGCAGTATGGATGAACCTTATTTTCAGCAGAGATTTTTTAAAGCCGGGAAAATAAAAAACCTTTCTTATTGAAAAGGCCGTAGAGTATTTCCCATCTTCCCTCGAGATCCAACGATGAATTCTCATATTGAAAGAGGTCATTCAATAATGAACAAAATCAATTCCTTTTATTTAGAGTAATTGTCTGAAAGGAACAATGAGCCATTCGAAAACCTTTTCGATGTATGGTCGTCTTTTCCATCTCAAATAATCGAAGGGTTCTGAGTCCTGTAAGGTTTCGTTGACATGATCTTTCAAAAGATTTATAAGGCGCTGGTCGTGGCCGCTCAGCAAAATTTCGTGTTGAAAGCTGAAGCTGCGGTAATCGAAGTTCGGTGAACCAAAGGCAAAGGTGTTATCGTCGACCAGTAAGAGTTTTGAATGAAGATTTTGAGGGATATACATAAAAAATTTGATTCCTTTTTCGGTTAAGGGGCCGAGATATTTATTTCGAAGCAAGTCGACTAAACGGACGTCGGAATGTTTGGGGAGAATGACAAAAACCTTGACTCCCTTTCGGGCAGCCTTTATCAAAGCTGAACGTAGGAGGAAAGAAGGCAGAAAGTAGGGAGTTTCGATAAATATATTCTTGCGAGCCGAGCGAATTAATTTTATTAAGTGTTTTTTGATGTTCTGGTGGCGTTGCGAGGGTGCATCGCGAATGATGTTGAATCCTCCGTAAGAAATGGGTGCGGTAAGCTCGGGCGAGTAAAGATGATAACGATTGTATATCTCGAACATGGATAGGAAGATGTCTTTGAAAACACTAGCAAGTTCGCCTTCCATTCTTACGATGAGTTCGCGCCAGACAACGTTATAATCGGTGATATTGGCCGAACCTAGATAAAGAATCTCATCGTCGATGACAATGATTTTGCGGTGATTGCGACGATGGCTACGCGTAAAATAATCCAGATTGAGCCTTATCTTCTCGAAGAACCTTACTTCTCCGCCGCCTTTTGTGAGTGGGGAGAAAAAATCGTGATTGGGGCTGGTTCCCCACGAATCTAATAGAATTTTAACTTCAACACCCTGATGAACTTTCTTCAATAAGGCATCTCTGAACTTTTTCCCAAGACCATGATAACTAAAACGGTAAATCTCGATATAAATATATTTTGTTGCATTTTCTATATCCGATAATAAAGCATTATAAAACCTCAGAGTATCGTCGAAAACGGAATATTTACTGACGGCAGATTGATTGTCCATAAGTTGTTACTTAAACCAGTTAGCAATGGAGTAAGATACCTGTGAACGCCTGCGAAATGCAACCGGAACCCTTGTGCCGTCAATCATTAATAAACTTAATTCACTGGAATGGAAGGTTTTGATGTACCGAATATTTACCAGATGCGTTTTATGCGATTGTAAAAAACCCTTCCCTTTCAATTCTTCTTCAAAACTGTTCAAGGTACGGGATACTCTTATTAGTTCGCCAGATAATAAAAATATGTTTGCGTGGTTGCCTTCTCCTTCTATACGCAGAATTTCATCATGGTTGAGACAGATGAGCGATGATCTGGAATGAATCACTATGGCCTGTTTTTGTTCACTATTGTAACCATGATAAAGATGGATGAAAGTCTGGAGGTTTTTATTAAAATTTTCGAGATTCAACTGAAATTTAGCCCTATTAATGCTTGTTACAAATTCATCGGCATCGATAGGTTTTAGCAAATAATCCAGTACACTTGCCTTGAATGCCTTTATGGCATATTCTTCGTAAGCCGTAATAAAGATGACTTTAAAATTCAAAGGCAGAGAGAATTGATCTAACAAATCGAAACCACTTCCATCGAGGAGCTGAATATCGAGCAAAAGCAGATCGGGCTGATATTTCAGGATGGCCTGCTTGGCTTCGGCAATGCTGGCAGCTTCGGCAACTACCTCGAAATCGGGTATTCGGCGCGTACCTATTTCAATGATGGCATCACGTGCTAATTTTTCATCGTCAACTATGATTACTCGCATGCTGACCAAGTGGTTTTTTGAATGGATAAAATTAGAAAAATATTATGACAACATAAATGGATTTAATTAAAATCACTAGATGACTTGATGGTTCATGAAGAAAGAAAAGAGGAGTGGCCGTATCAATCTAGGTTGATTCTGTATTATACCACTTCGCTACTTACTACTTGCGAAACAGGTGTTTTTACCGTAATAATGAGCTCGTAATTCCCGTTTTTTACCATCTCTTCTGTTTTATAGATGGATTTAATATTCTTTTTCACTACTGACCGACAAAAAAATTGAATAAAATGAAGGAGGGACAAAACCGAAGTTTCATCCCCAGTTGTAAATTTGTGTAGTAAACCTAAATTAACAACCATGGGCAAAGATATAACAAAAAATTTAGTCGATCAGCCGATCTTCAAACAGTTAATAAAAATGCTGCCGCGCGAACGGTTCGATTTGTTAGTTAAAGAATATGGCAGAGATCGCTACTACAAGACCTTTTTTCGTGGGATGAATTAATTGTGATGCTTTTCGGGATATTCTCTCGTTGTGATTCAATGGGTGAGGTATGCGACGGGATGTGAGCATTATCAGGCAAGCTCAATTATTTGGGTATGGATTGTGCCCCTTCCAAAAGTACGGCAGGAGATGCTTTACGGGATCGCAGTGAAG
>Ga0302251_1000291_pt1 | contig 53786 bp, 37 predicted proteins | sample AAG_RA_Gln_MG_FD_193534 | JGI IMG/M metagenome (GOLD analysis project Ga0302251, IMG submission 193534) | Enriched activated sludge microbial communities from anaerobic digester in WTTP, New Holstein, Wisconsin, United States - AAG_RA_Gln | ecosystem: Engineered > Bioreactor > Anaerobic >... | reverse complement strand
ATGGCCTGCGGGCCGGATGGGAACATCTATCTGGTCGGATTCATGAGCGACCAGATCCTCTACTTTAGCCCCGAGGGCGAGTTCCTCGGTGAGGTGGGCAAGGACGCCGTCTCGGGGGCCACGCCGAGCAGCCTGGCGATGGATGCCGACGGGTACTTTTACGTCGGCACCTGGAACAAGGGCATCTTAAAGATCGACCCGGAGGGCAATGAGGTGGCCTCGTGGGGCAGCAATACCGACGAGGACACCGAGCGCGACGTGGGCGTGTTCAAGTACCCCGACGCCATTGTGGTGGACGATGCGGGCAACGTCTACGTGGTCGACTGGGGCGGGGAATTCAGCTACATGACCAAGTTTATCTTCCCCTAGATCGAGTTCGCGAGCCAGCGAGACAACGAATCAGCGGAGAACCAGAGCGCGGGCGCATGGTTTTTCGCTGATTCGCTGTCTGGCCCGCGATCGGAGGGGCCAAGCGCAAGGGGGAGCGAGCGCTACCCCGGCTACGTCGGCGCCAGCCCCCGTATCTCCCGGTGCACGGCCACATTCTCCAGAAACGACTTCCGGAGCGCGGCGTCGCGGATCCGTGCCGCGCGTTCCTCAAGCATCCGGCGGGTGGCGTGCCGGACGGCGTCGGCCCGGGGATCGCCGTTGGCCCGCAGAGTCTGCCAGCAGACCCAGTAGATGCGCAGCGGCTCCTCGGTCCCATCCAGGCCGTGCGACTCCAGGTAGGCCAGGATCTCTTCCCCATGCGGCAGCGCCGCTGCCGGCCGGCCCGCGGCCAGGTAAGCACGCGCCAGGCCGGCCTGGGACTCGGCGGCCAGGTGCTCCTGCCCCACCGCGCGCCGCAGTGCCAGGGCCTGTTGGTAGGCCTCGGCGGCCGGCTCCACCTGACCCAACGCCAGCAGCGCGTGGCCCTGGTGCGTCAGGGCATAGCCCTCCAGACGGCGGTCGTGGCTCTGCCGGGCGACTTTTGCCGCCTGCGCGCTATAGTTGCAGGCCGCTTCCTGATCGCCCAGAAGGTGGCAGAGCAGTCCCAGGTTGGAGAGGACAATGCCTTCGCTCCGCCGGTGCCCAATCTCCCGGTCGATCTGCAAGGACATGTCGAAACAGGTCCGGGCCCGGCTGTAAAGGGCGCAGGCCCGCAGGACCACCCCCAGGTTCGAGAGCGCTTGGGCTTCTCCCTGCCGGTTGCCCAGCTCGCGGAAGAACTGCAGGGCCCGGCCCAGGTGCGACTGGGCCTCGGCGTACTCCCCGCGATTGGAACGCAGGATACCCAGGTTGATGTGGGCGTGCCCCTCACCCTGCCAATCACCCAGCCGGCGCTTGATCTGCAGCGATTGCTCCAGGCACTGCTGGGCCGCGTCGAGGTCGCCCTGTTCCCACGAGGCCAGGCCCAGGTTGTTCAGGGTCTGGCCCTCCCCCTGGCTGTCGCCAATCGCGCGGTAGATCGACAGTGCCCGCGCGAAATCGTCCCGGGCGCGCTCATAGTTGCTCTCCATGACGGCCAGTGTCCCCATCGTCCGCAGGCAGTCGGCCTCCAACTGGCTCAGCCGGCCCGTCCGGGCCAGCGCCAGGGACTCTTCCACGTGCGGGCGCGCCGCGGTGGCGCCGCTTCGAGAGAGCAGGCTCTGCCCCCAGAGCAGCTGGCCGAGCGCCTCCACCGCCAACAGGGGCGGGTCTGTACCGGCCCCGGGAAGGAAGTGGACCACCGCGACGGCCTCCTGGGCGACGGCAATGGCCTGGTCGTGGCGCGCCTGGGCCCCCAACAGCCGGCCCTGCTCGCCCAAGAGGCGGGCCAACAAGGTCCCTGTCGTCACGGTGGGGCCCGCTGTCGCGACCCGCGCCCGCACCGCCGCGATGGCCTCCCGCAGCAGCCCTTCGCCCTCCTCAAAGGGGCCGCGCCGCAGGTAGAAACGGGTCAGTCCGCCCGAGCCGTCGGCCAGATCCTCCAGCCGTCCCCCCGCTACGGCCCAATGCCAGGCCTCCTGGACGTTTTCCAGGTCGGCCTTGAGCGCCTCCAGCGCCGCACCGGGGTCGCTTCCGCACAGGTGCGCCTCCCATTCGGCCAGCCGGCCGGCGTAGCAGCAGCTGTGACGATCCCGCACGGAGGTGACCTCCTCCGGGGTGTCCGCCAACCGCGCCGCGGCAAAGTGCCGCAGCAGCTCGTGAGGCTGAAACCTGCCACTCGGCCCGCACTGGAGAAAGGACTTGTCCACCAGCGCCGCCAGGACATCGGCGGGAGCGGCGGCCACCTGGTCGGCCGCGGCACGATCAAAGCCCCCTCGGAAGACAGAGAGGCGGGCAAAGGTCGCGCGCTCCGCGGCCGACAGCAGGCCCCAGGAGTACTCAAAGGTCGCGGCCATGCTGCGGTGGCGCGCGGGAATGTTGGAAATGGCCGTGCGCAGGACATCCAGCCCTGCGGCCAAGGCCGTGGCCGTCTCCGCACAGGAGCGCTGCGCCGACCCGGCCGCGGCGAGCTCCACCGCCAAGGGCACCCCTTCCACCAACCGGCAGATCTGTTCGACGTGCGGCCGCTCGGCGGCCAGCGCAAAAGTCCGCCGCACCCGGCGAGCCCGATCGGCAAAGAGGTCCACGGCGCTGGCGGGCTCCAGCCCGCCCACCTCGTACACCCATTCCTCCTGGAGGTTCAACCGCTCCCGCGAGGTGACCAGGAGCACTACCCCAGGGGCATCACGCAGGATCGCCGCCAGCAGATCGGCCGCCGCCAGCAGGTGCTCCAGATTGTCCAGGACCAGCAGCAGCTCGTGGCGCCGCAGGTAGCCCAGGAGCTGCTCACGGGGGGACTCGCGGCCGGCAAGCGCGAGGCCCAGGGCGTCTACAACGGCCGGGACGATGGCTTCCGGCGAAGACACTCCGCTCAGAGCAGCCAGGTAGACGCCATGGGCAAACCCGCCCCGCGCGGCCGCAGCCACCTGCAGGGCCAGGCGCGTCTTGCCCACGCCGCCCATCCCCACAAGGGTGATCAGCCGGCAATCGGGGTCGGCCAGCATCTCGGACAGCTCGGCCACTTCGCGGGCCCGGCCGACAAAGACGGTGGCGGCCGGCGGCAGGTTGTTCCGGGGTGCCGCCGGCAGCGGCTCCTGCGCGGCGCGGATGCGTTCGCCGAGTTCCCGTGTCTCGGGCATCGGCTCGGCGGCCAGCTCCTCGGCCAGCGCCCGCCGGCACATTTCGTACTGGGCGAGGGCGGCGCTGCGCTGGCCCATGCCGGCCCAGAGACGCATCAGTTGGCGGTGGGCCTCTTCACGCCACGGCTCCAGCTGCACCTGGCGCTGGGCATAGGCGCGGGCCGGCTCGTACTCTCCGCGCCGCTCGTGGTAGTCGGCCAGGATCCCCAGCGCCGCCACGGCCTCGCGGCGCAGCCATTCGCGCTTGAGCATGGCCCATTCCTCAAAGGCGGTGCTGTCGCCGAGGAAGAAGCCGGCCAGAAAATCGCCGCGGTAGAGGTCGACGGCCTGCCGCAGGCGCTCCAGGCATGGTGGACAGGCCGCAAGCCGCCGGTGCCGGTGGCGCTGGCTCTCTTGAATCCGCTCCGCAAAGACGGCGACGTCCAACTCGTCGTCCGCGGCCAGGGCCAGCTGCACGTCCCCCCGGGTCACACTGAGAAAGGAGGCCGCCCCTTCCTCGTCCTCTCCCAGCGATTGGCGCAGGTAGGTGAGCGTCTGGCGCAGGTTCTGCCGGGCACGCTCTTCTGGCTGGTCGGCCCAGAGGAGGCCCGCCAGCACCTCACGGCGATGGGGATGGGCGTTCTCGGCCGCCAGATAGTAGAACAGGGCCCGGGTCTTGTCCGTGGCAAAGGGGCCCATGGGCCGGCCGTTCAACTCCACCACGGGGGAGCCCAGCAGACAGATACGCAGGCGGGACATTGTTCTCTCGGCATCGCTATCGCCAAACAGCCAGGGGCCATTATACCATGGACGAGATTGAAGGCAAGTGCGATCGTCCCCTTTGGCATCCCGCTGCCGTGTTTTCTGACGCGCTTCTGACGATCCTCTGCTACAATCAGAGCGTACCTTGGAACTGCCGCTGCCCGATAGCAGCAAGAGCGAGAGGAGGATCATGTGAAAAAACCGCTTGGGTTCGCGCTACTCGTCATCCTGTTGGCATTGGCCGCCGGCCTGACGCAGGCCCAGGGCCCCGGGCGGGTCGGAGCCCAGAGTCTGGGCGGCGGGCCCGCCACCGCCGCCGGCAGCGCCTTTACCTACCAGGGTCAACTGCGGCGTGCCGGCAGCCCGGTGAACGACAGCTGCGCCATGCAGTTTGCCCTCTACGACGCGGCCAGCGCTGGCGTGCAGGTCGGTCCCACCGTCAGCCGGAGCGCCGTGCAGGTCGCGGAAGGGCTCTTTACGATCCCCGACCTCGACTTTGGCGCCGTCTTTACCGGCGACGCCCGTTGGCTGGAGATCGCGGTCCAGTGCTCGGGCGACGCCGGCTTCACGACGCTGGCGCCCCGCCAGGAGCTCACGCCGGCCCCGTACGCGCAGGGCGTCCCCTGGAGCGGGGTGTCGGCGATGCCGGCCGGCTTTGCCGACGGCGTGGACGACGAGGGGGTGTACACGGCGGGGATCGGCCTGACGTTGGTGGGGAGCGAGTTTGCCCTCGCCGGGCCCTATCAGGTCCCCCAGGGCTGCAACGCCGGTGAGATTCCCGAGTGGAACGCCGGGGCGGGGGCCTGGCAGTGCGGCGTGGACGATATCGGCACGGGCGGAGGGGGCGGCGATATCACGGCCGTCTACGCCGGGGAGGGGCTCACGGGCGGCGGCGAGATCGGCTCGGTCACGCTCTACGCCGACCCCACCTACTTGCAGCGGCGGGTAGGCGAGACGTGCGCGGCCGGCAGCGCCATCCGCGAGATCAACCAGGACGGCACCGTCGCCTGTGAGCCGGCCGGGGCCGGCGACCACGACCACTGGGGCCAGTCCTGGAGCGGTTCGGGCACCGGGCTGGCCCTGGCCTCCACCGACGGCAATGGGCTCCAGGTCAGCACGGCCGCCGGCAACGGCCGCGGCCTCTACGTCCAGGCCACAGCCACGACGGGTTTTAGCTATGGTCTGTATGCCGTGGCCGATTCGACCTATGGCCGGGGTGTCTATGGCTACGCCAGCGCCACCGCCGGGCAGGCCTATGGGGTCTGGGGCGAAACGTCCTCCACCGAGGGCACGGGCGTCCTGGGATATGCCACGGCGACGTCGGGGGGGATCGGGGTGCGCGGAGAGTCGGCGTCATCCAACGGTTGGGGGGTCTGGGGGTACGCGACAGCCACCGCCGGGCCGGCCTTTGGCGTCACCGGACAATCCAACTCGACCAACGGGCGGGGTGTCTTTGGCACATCGTACGCCAGCACGGGGACTACCTATGGCGTCCATGGCCTGGCCGCTTCGACCAACGGCACCGGGGTCTATGGGCAGGCCAATGCCACCTCGGGCAGCACCTATGGCGTCTACGGCAAGAGCAACTCGTCCAGCGGATTCGGCGTGTACGGCGAGGGGCCGGTCGTCGGGGTCAGCGGCACGGCCAGCTCGACGACGCACTCCAGCACCGTCTATGGGGTATACGGCCGGATCACCAACGGCGGGGCCATCAATTCAGCCGCGGTGGCGGGGTGGAACAACGTGACGGCCGGCACGGGCTATGGCGTCTACGCCCGCACCGAATCGTCGAGCGGCTATGCCGTTTTCGCCCTGGCCCCATCCACCACCGGCACGACCTATGCCCTCTTTGGGCGCAATGTGTCATCCGTAGGCTACGGCGTTTACGGCGACGCCACCGCCACGGGCGACACGAACTATGGCGTCTATGGCAAAACGGCGTCGACGGCCGGCTATGGCGTCTATGGCAGCGGCCCCACCTATGGCCTGTATGGCGATGCCACCGCCACAAGCGGCAGCAACTATGGCGTCCTGGGGAGAACGGCCTCGACCGGCGGCATCGGCGTCCGCGGCACGGCCACCAGTACCACCGGGACGAACTATGGGGTCTATGGCTGGATCAACTCGCCGGGCAGCTACGCGGTGTACGGCCGCGCCGTGAACTCGACGAGCAACTATGCCGGCTACTTTAGCGGCAACGTCAACGTCACCGGCAACCTATCCAAAGGCGGCGGGTCGTTCAAGATCGATCATCCCCTCGACCCGGCGAACCGGTACCTCTACCACTCGTTCGTCGAATCGCCGGACATGCTGAACCTCTACAACGGCGTGGTCACGCTTGGCGCCGACGGCACAGCCTGGGTCACGCTGCCGGATTGGTTCGAGGCGCTGAACCGGGACTATCGCTACCAACTCACCTGCATCGGCGCGTACGCGCCGGTCTATGTCGCCACCAAGATCGAGGGCCAACGGTTCCGCATCGCCGGCGGCACGGCCGGGCTGGAGGTCTCCTGGCAGGTCACCGGCATCCGCCAGGACCCCTATGCGAACGCTCACCGCATCCCGGTGGAGGAGTTGAAGCCGGCCGCCGAGCGCGGCACCTACCTCTACCCCGAGTTGTACGGCCAGCCGCTCGAGATGGGGCTGGACTATCAACGGGAGCAGCAAGTACGGCCGTAGCGGTAAGACGTGGAAGGCGATCAGGCGGCCAGGCGATCAGGCGGGCCCGGTAGGACGGGTTCTCGCCCGATCGCCTGGTCGTTTTGCCGCTCTAGCGCCCGCGGCCTGCCCCCCTACCGAAACACCGCCGGCAGATAGATCGCATAGTGCGGCCCGCCGCCGGGCGCGCCGCCGCGCCAGAAGCCCCCCCCGAGGATGTAGGCGCCGCCGCTGAGCACGCCGGGGTCGGGCTGGCCGGCCGTGCCGCCCAGGGAGTAGCTCCCCCCGGCGGCGGAGGTCGTCCCGCCGCCGTCCACCGTCCACCAGCTCAGCGTGTAGGCCTGCTGCGGCGCCTGGGCCGCGGCCGGCCCCTGCATCAGCAGGGCCGCACCGGCCAGCAGCAGCAGGACCAGGATGAACAGGTTGGCCTGTCTCATGGCTCCCCACCCTGGCCCATGCGGGCATCCCACTCGGCCTGCTTTTCCGGATAGAGGTGCGGGTCGTTGTTCGCCCAGGGGGCCGGCTCCAGGCGGTCGTCCTCGTAGCCCAGGCGCTTGGCGACGATGCGGTAGGAAAAGGCCGCGGCCGCTGGCCGGCCGTCGAGGGTGGCGCCGCGCACGGTGAAGCCGGCCTTGTCCTTGGCCGCCACCACCAGGACGACAAACTCCGCGCCCTCGGCCGTGACGTAGACGTGGTAGGGCTGGTCGAGGTTGACGGTCTGCGCATAGAGCGGATCGATCGCGATCCGCGCCGCGCCGTCCTGGAGCTGCCCAAAACCATAGTCGGTGAACCAGACCTCGGTGGACTCTTCGGTGTAGAGGAGACGAGCCCCGTCGTCCGTGGCGACGACGGCGTTCTTGGTGCCGCCGGCCACGAGCAGCCCCGTCGTGCCAGGGTTGGTGGAGACGTAGACGCCGTCCCCCGCAGGGCTGTAGAAGTAGCCGGCATAGCCCGTTGGGCCGCCCTCCCCATAGATGCCCCAACCGTCGCCATAAGGGGAGTAGCCCGCGACCCCAATCCCCGCGGTGGAGTCGCTCCGGCCGCGTACGCCATAGGTAACGCCATCGCCCGCGGTGGCCCAGCCATAGACGCCCAGGCCGCCAGTCGAAGTGGTAATCCCGTACACGCCAAAGGCCAGACCGGTGACAGCGGTGTTGCTGCCATAGACAGCGTAGCCATTGGGCGAGGCCGTCACGCCGCCCACGCCATAGACCGTGCCGCTGGTGGCGTTGGCAATGCCGTGCACCCCCCAGCCCCCGGTCGAGTCGGATTCACCGCGCACGCCGACGTTGTAGCCGCTGCTGCCCTCGGCCTCGCCCAGCACCCCATAGAGGGGCGCCGTGCCGTACACGCCTCGGCCGGCCGGCGAATCGGACTCGCCCCACACGCCCGAGGTGGTACCGCTGCCGGCGCTGGCCCAGCCGCTGACACCGCGGCCGGCCGTCGATGCAGACTGGCCGGATACGCCGTAGGCGAGGCCGGTGGTTTCGGTAGACTGGCCGCTCACCCCGCCATCCGGCCCTTTGCCCAGCACCCCGACGCCGCCGGTCGACTTGGTCTCGCCGAGCACGCCAATCGCCACGCCGGTCGTCGCCGTGGCATAGCCAAAAACACCCCGGCCGCTCGTCGCGGCACTGTCACCACGCACGCCATAGGTCGTGCCGCTGGTCGCGCTGGCCAGGCCATAGACGGCGCGGCCGGCCGTCGAAGCCGTCTCGCCGTACACGGCATAGGCATTCCCGGAGGCAGCCGAGTTGCCGCCGTAGACGGCATAGCCGTTGGGTGAGGAGGCCACACCGCCGACCCCATAGACCGTGCCGCTGGTCGCCGTGGCGATGCCGGCCACTCCCCAGCCCCCGGTCGAGCTGGACTCGCCGCGCACGCCGACCTTGTACCCGGTCGTCCCCTTGGTTACCCCCAGCACGCCATAGTTGGGAGAGGTGCCGTAGACGCCGCGGCCGTTCGTCGACTCGGATTCGCCCCACACGCCCGAGTTCGTGCCGCTGGTCGACGAGACCCAACCCAGCACCCCCCGGCCGTCCGGCGAGGCCGCCTGCCCCTGGACCCCGCGGGTCATGCCCGTCGTCAGCGCCGAGCGGCCAAAGACACCGGTGCCGCCGGTCGTGGTCGTCTCGCCGTAGACGCCCACCGCGGAGGACGTGCCGTAGACACCATAGCCGGTCGAGGAATCGCTCTTCCCATACACGCCATAGTTCGTGCCGGTGGTCGCGATGGCCAGACCGTAGACCGCCCGGCCGGCCGTCGAGGAGGACGCGCCGAGCAGGCCAATGGCGTCACCGCTGGTGGCGGTGTTGCCGCCATAGACGCCGCGGCCCTCGGGGGAGGCGACCACCCCACCCACGCCGTAGGTCGCGCCGCTGGTGGCAACGGCAATGCCATGCACGCCCCAGCCCGCTGCCGAGCTGGTCTCGCCGCGCACACCGGCGTTGTAGCCGGTCGTGGCCACGGCCAAACCGATCAGCCCGTGGGTCGTCCCGCTGCCCGAAAGCCCGTTCTCGCCGCCGGCGAGGACCAGCCCGGTGCCGCTGCCGCTCCAGGTCTGGCCCCAGTGGTTGTGGTCGCCGGCCCCGGCCGGCTCGCAGACCACGGTGCCGTCCTCGTTGACGACCCGGATGGCGCTGCCGGCCGCGCACGTCCCGCTCACGCGCCGCTGCACGTAGGTCGGGTCGGCATAGAGGGTGACCGAGCCGATTTCGCCGCCGCCGGTGAGCCCCTCCCCGGCGTAGACGGCGGTGATGTCGCCGCCCCCGCCGCCGGAGCCAATGTCGTCGATGCCGCACTCCCAGGAAAAGGCCCCGGCGTTCCACTCGGGGATCTCGCCGTTATGGCACGCCTGGGGCAGCCGGTACCCGGAGAGAATGGAAAGCTCGCTGTGGGCCAGGCCCAGGCCGATTCCCGCGGAGTAGAGGGTATCGTCGTCCACGCCGTCGGCAAAGCCGGCCGGCATGGAGGCGACCCCGCTCCACGGCACGCCCTGTGCGTAGGGGGCCGGGGTCAGCTGCTGGCGCGGAGCCAGGGTGCTGAACCCGGCGTCGCCGCTGCATTGGACGGCGACCTCCAGCCAGCGGGCACTCCCGGTAAAGACGGCCCCAAAGTCGAGGTCGGGGATGGTGAAGAGACCCTCGACCACCGCGACCGCGTTGCGGGCCAGCGGGCCGCCAACCAGGATGCCCTCCTCCGCGGCGTCGTAGAGGGCAAACTGCATGTCGCAGCTGTCGCTGACCGGGGTCCCGCCCTTCTCGAGCTGGCCCTGGTAGGTAAAGGCGCTGCCGGCCGGAACGGGGACTCCGTCCACGGCCGGCCCCTGGGCCTGCGTAGTGCCCGGCCCGCCGAGCAGCAGGAGCAGGGCAATGATGATGGAAAGAACGCGCGCGTTTTTCATACTGTCCTCCTTGGGAGGGATGGCGATAAGGCCAAGAACCGTCCCTGTTACGATACACCTCTGCTTTCTCGCCTTGTCGCTTGATCGCTCTTACCGAAACACCGCCGATGGGATCATCCGCCTCATGGCTCACCCCCGAACACCATGCGCGCCTCCCACTCCGCCCGTTTCTCGGGGTAGAGGTTGGGGTCGTCGTCGGCCCCGGGCGCCGGCTCCAGGCGGTCGTCCTCGTAACCCAGGCGCTTGGCGACGATGCGGTAGGAAAAGGCGACCGCGCAGGTCTTGCCGTCCAGGGCCCGCACGGTGAACGAGGTCGCCGTCTTGTCGGCCACGTACAGCCCGCAGTCCCCCTCGGACGTGACAAAGACCAGATACGGCTCTTCCAGGTTGACCGTCTGGGCGTAGAGGGGGTCGATGGCGATCGTGGCTGCGCCGTCCTGGAGCTGCCCGAAACCATAGTCGGTGAACCAGACCTCGGTGGACTCTTCGGTGTAGAGCAGCCGGGCGCCGTCGGCGGTAGGCACGACGGCGCTCTTGGTGCCGCCTTCCACCGCCAGACCGGTCATGCCGGGACTGGCAAAGATATAGACGCCGTTGCCCGGGGCACTGTAGAAATACCCAGCCCAACCATCGGGGCCGCCCGTGCCGTATACGCCCCAACCGCTGCCAGAGTCGGCGATGCCCCTGACCCCTACCCCAAGGGTCGATTCGCTCTCACCAAACACCCCATAGCTCCCGCCGGCGTTCGCCGTGGCGTAGCCATAGACGCCCCGCCCGGTCGTCGAGCTGGTCAAGCCGTACACGCCATAGGTAGGGCCACTGGTCGCCGTGGCGTAGCCGCAGACGCCCCGCCCGGCCGTCGAATCGCTCTCGCCGCGCACACCATAGGTCGTGCCGGCGGTCGCGCTGGCCAGGCCGAAGACGCCGTGCCCGGCCGTCGAGGCGGATTCGCCGTACACACCATAGGTATAGCCGGTGGTCGCGCTAGCCAGGCCGAAGACGCCGTGCCCGGCCGTCGAGTCGGTGTCGCCGTACACGCCATAGGCGTAACCGGTGACGGCGTTGTTGCTGCCATAGACGGCATAGCCATCGGGCGAAGCGGTCACGCCGCCCACGCCATAGACCGTGCCCGTGGAGGCGTTGGCGATGCCGGCCACCCCCCACCCCCCGGTAGAGTTGGTCTCGCCGCGCACGCCGACGTTGTAACCGGTGGTGGCGTTGGCCACACCCAGCACCCCGTAGAGGGGGGCGGTGCCGTAGACGCCGCGGCCGGACGGCGAGTTCGTCAGGCCGTACACCCCGTAGGTTGTGCCGGTGGAGGCCGTGTTCTCGCCATAGACGCCGCGGCCGGCCGTGGAGGTGGCGAGCCCGTATACGCCATAGGTCGTACCGCTGGCCGCATTGGCCCACCCAAAGACGCCCCGGCCGTCGGTCGAGTCCGTCTGCCCATAGACCCCGCGGGTCATCCCCGTCGTGGACGATGCATAGCCGTAAACGCCGGAGCCGCCGGTCCCGGTCGCGGTGCCGCTCACGCCGACGTAGCCGATGCCGTTGACACCGATGCCACTCGAGGAAGCGCTCTCGCCGTATACGCCATAGGTCAGGCCGCTGGCAGCCGTGGCATAGCCATAGACCCCCCGCCCCTCGGTCGAGGCCACCCGCCCATAGACCCCCCGGCTAGCGCCGGCTGTAGCCGGCGCGTAGCCATAGACGCCATAGCCACCGCTCGTCGCCGTGGTCTGACCGTGTACACCATACCGGGGGGCCTGGCCGTACACGCCTCGGCCGTCGGTCGAATCGGCGGTGCCGTACACGCCATAGGTGGTACCGCCGTCGGCGGTGGCATCGCCGTAGACCCCCCGCCCCTCGGTCGAGGAGGATACCCCACTCACGCCATAGGTCGTGCCGCTGGCGGCGGAAGCCACCCCGTGCACGCCGATGCCGCCTAAAGAGGAGGTCGCCTGGCCGAGCACGCCAGCGCTGTTGCCGGCCGCCGCCGTGGCCTGGCCGGTCAACCCATAGGCCGTCCCACTGCCCGAGAGACCCACCGTGCCACCGGAGAGGGTCAACCCCGTGCCGCTGCCGCTCCAGGTCTGGCCCCAGTGGTCGTGGCTGCCGGCCCCGGCCGGCTCGCAGACGACGGTGCCGTCCTCGTTGACAACGCGGATGGCGTTGCCGGCCGGGCACGTGCCCCCGACCCGCCGCTGCATGTAGGTTGGGTCGGCATAGAGGGTGACCGACCCGATCTCGCCGCCACCCGTCAGCCCCGTTCCCGCGTAGACGGCGGTGATGTCGCCGCCCCCGCCGCCGCTCCCGATGTCGTCCACGCCACACTGCCAGACCGTGGCGCCGGCGTTCCACTCCGGAATCTCGCCGTTGTTGCAGTCCTGGGGAAGCTGGTAGGACCCGGCAACGGCGAACTCGCTTCCCACCAGCGACAGGCCGGCCCCGGCGGTATAGCTGCCCTCGTTGTCCAGGCCGTCGGCAAAGCCGGACGGCATCGCCGAGACGCCGCCCCAGGGAACGCTCAGCGCGTAGGGTGCCGGCGTCAGCTCCTGGCGCGGCGCCAGGACGGTAAAATCGGCGTCGCCGGTGCACTGGACGGCGATTTCGAGCCAGCGGGCGTCGCCGGTGAAGACGGCCCCAAAGTTGAGGTCGGGGACAGTGAAGAGCCCTTCCGTCACCGCGACGGCGTTCCGGGTGAGGGTGGGGCCAACCTGCGCACCGCCGTCAAGGGCGTCATAGAGCTGGAACTGGATGTTGCAGTTGTCGTTAACCGGGGTCCCGCCCTTCTCGAGCTGGCCCTGGTAGGTGAAGGCGGTCCCGGCCGGCCCGGCGACTCCGTCCACGGCCGGCCCCTGGGCCTGCGTGGTGCCCAGTGCGCCGAGCAGCAGGAGCAGGGCAATGGCGACGGAAAGAACGCGCGCGTTTTTCATCATACCCTCCGTGGATGAAATCGCAGATCAGGGAGGTGGCGAGATAGCAGGATGGCGAGAAAACCTGGAGTGCGGGAGCGGTTTTCTCGCCATCTCGCTACCTCGTGCCCTCGCCTACCGAAATACCGCCGGCAGATAGATGGCGTACCCCGGCCCGGCGCTGGCCACGCCGCCGCGCCAGAAACCCCCGCCGAGGGTGTAGCTGCCCCCGGTGAGCACGCCGGGATCCGGCTGGCCGGCCGTGCCGCCGAGTGTATAGGCCCCCCCGGCGGCCGACATGGTCCCGCCGCCGTCCACCGTCCACCAGTCCAGCGTGTAGGTCTGCTCAGGCGATTGCGCCCAGGCCGGACCCTGCGCCAACAGAACGGCGCCGGCCAGCAGCAAGAGCAACAGGGCCAACAAAGTTGCCTGTCTCATCGGCTACCTCCTACTGGAGCACGACCAGCATCAGGATGACGCCGGTGCCGCTATCCAGGCCGGCCAGGGCCTTGCCGACGACGGTGCCGACCGCCGGGTTGGCCCCGGCGCGCATCGCGTGGCCGGCCGTGCTGCTGGCCACCAGCAGGTCGCCCGGCTGGATGGAGCCGTTCTCGGCCGAGACCTTGACCGGGACGACCCCGACGACGGCCAGGGGGACCTTGCCGACGTTGATCTCGTCCTCGATCTCGGCGCCGCCGAGAAAGGCCGGCTTGGTCGAGTAGACGCCCACCACAGTGGGCTGGTAGGCCTGCGTGCTGCGGGCCAACTGCCCGTCAGGCCCGATCACCAGCACGTCGCCCGGCTCGAGACCGGCCGCGGCCGGCAGCAGCTCGGCCACGTCGGCGGCCGGGCTGGTAAAGGTGCCGTCGGCCTTGACGTCGCCATCGCTCTCCACGATGAACTTGGCGTCAAAGGGAAAGTAATGGGCCGCGTAGATGAAGGTGCCCCCACCGACTTCGAGGAGAGAGAGTCCAGTGCTGCCGTTCGTCATTACTCCCCCCAGGGCGATGCCGTCATCGCCCACGCCCAGGACCCCAGCGCCGCCGGTGTTTTCGCCAACAACGCCGCCGCAGTATGAACCCCCACCCCAGTCGCAGGTGCTCTCGGCCAGGCCGTAGACGCCCATGCCGGTCGTCGAATCCGACCGGCCGTACACCCCATAGGCCGATCCGGTGGTCGCATAGTTGATGCCCAGCAGGGCCCGACCCTCGGGGGAGTAGACGGCCCCATAGACCCCCTCGCTCCCGCCACTGGTGGAGTTGTTGCGGCCAAAGACGCCCCGGCCGTCGGGAGCATCCACCTCACCCCATACGCCATAGGTTGTGCCCGTGGTCGCGCTGTTGCCGCCATAGACGCCCCGGCCGTCCGGGGACTCGGCCCGGCCGTACACGCCATAGGTTGTCCCCGTAGCGGCGCTCGCAACGCCATAGACCCCACGGCCGTCCGCCGAAGCCGACGTCCCATAGACACCCCGACCAAAGCCGGTGGTGGCCGTCGAGCTGCCATAGATACCCCAGCCGCCGCCGGTGGAGGTCGTTTCGCCGAACACACCAACGACGGGCGCCGTGCCGTACACGCCGTAGCCGTTCGCGGAACTGCTTTCCCCGTGGACGCCATAGGTCGTGCCGGTGTCCGCCGCGGCGAATCCGGACACGCCCACGCCGGCGGTAGACAGGGTCTGGCCGCGTACCCCGTACGCCAGGCCCGAATCGGCATAGTTGATGCCGCGGACGGCAAAACCGTCCGGCGAGTTCGCGATCCCATACACACCGGCGGTCGTGCCGGTGGTCGCGACGCTGTTACCGGTGATCCCCCGGCCCGATTGCGAGTCTGTCTGGCCATATACCCCACTGGTTGTGCCGGTGGTTGCGCCGGCGTAGCCGTAGACGCCCCGGCCGGCCGTCGAAGCAGTATAGCCCCACACGCCGCTGGTCTGGCCGGTTGCGGAGGTGGCATACCCGATGACCGCCTGGCCGTCGGTGGAGTTGTTCTGCCCAAACACACCGGCCGCCTCGCCGGAGTCGGCCCCGTTAAAGCCATAGATGCCGTAGCCGTCGGACGCGTCGACGCTTCCAGAAACGCCGATCTGGTCCGCCTCCACGGTCAACCCAATGGGGACGGCGCCGATCACATCAGCGCCCGGCCGGAGCGAGAGGGCATAGGGCGCCGCCGTCAGCGACTGGAGCGGGGAAAGGACAACGTAGGCCGCGTCGCCGGTGCACTGGACCGCCACCTCGAGCCAGCGGGCATCGCCGCTAAAGACATCGCCAAAGTCCAGGTCGGGGACGGTAAAGAGCCCCTCGCTGACGCTCACCCCTGTGCGGGTGAGGGTCGCGCCAACCTGGGCGCCGCTGCTGGCGGCGTCATAGAGCTTGAACTGCATGTCGCAGGTGTCGTTGACGGGACTGCCGTCCTTGTTGAGCTGGCCCTGGTAGGAAAAGGCCGAGCTCACAAGGGCCTCGGAAGCCCCCCCCTGGGGGAGCGGACCCTGGGCCTGGGTGGTGCCCAGCCCACCGACCAGCAGCAGGGCCAGGGCAGCAACGATGGAAAGGGTGCGGACGTGCTTCATGATCTCCTCCTCGGACGATATCGCAGCGCCGGGCCGCTGTCGGATGACGGATGAATGAGAGCCCTCCCGGGGAGCTCCCTCGCGATACGCCGATACCTCAACGCTCCAGGGAATGAGTCAATCCTCCTCCTTCTCCGGCCCGCTGGTCCCGCCGTCCACCGCGGCAGGCGCGAAGCGGTCGCGCAGCAAGCTCAACAGGCCGTCCATGTCCAGGTAGACCCGTTCCCGCGTACGTACGTCTTCCAGCGACGCCCGCCACACGGAACACCGTTGCTGCTCTGCCTTCCACAGGCGCAGCAGGTAGGAGACGTATTCCTCCTCAGGCATGCCGGATCCTCCTTGTTCTGGTTCCTTATAGCACAAGGGCGTTAAGAAATCGTCAACTCGGATTGACAACCGCGGCCTTTTCCGCTATACTGGCCTGCCAACAGCCCAGGTGGCCCCGCGCTGCGGCGGCGGTACTGTCGCCCAAAGACTGCACGGGTCGATGCCGGTCATCGCTGCGAGTTCCGCGGGAACGGGAACTCTCATTTCGTTCCATGGGACGCCAATGGCTCAACTTGTCCTATCCTTCCTGGGACCTGCTCTCATCACTTGTGATGGCCGCCCGTTGGACACCTCGCTCTGGGCCAAGCCGCTCGCCCTGCTGGCCTACCTGGCCCTCGAAGCCGATCGGCCGCACCGCCGCGAGGCGCTCGCCGGGCTGCTCTGGCCCGAGCAGCGCGACGCCGCGGCCCGCAACAGCCTGCGTCAGGCCCTCTACCAGCTGCACCAGGCCCTGGGGGAGGACCTCTTGCGTATCACCGCCCAGACGGTCCAGTTCTGCCCGGCCGCGGAGGGTTCTGTCGACGTGGCCGCCTTCGAGTCCCTGATCCAGGCCTGCCACCAGCACCTCCACCGCAGGCCGGACGGCTGCCCCGCCTGCGTCGAGCGGTTGGAGCGGGCCGTCGCCCTATACCGGGGGGAGCTGCTCGAGGGTTTGTCCATCAAAGACAGCATCGGTTTCGAGGAGTGGGCGATGCTGCGCCGCGAGCAACTGCAGCGCCAGGCCATCGAATCCCTGGAGTCCCTGGCCGCGCACTATGCCCGGCGCGGGGACTATGCCCGCATGGAGGAAGCCGGCCGCCGCCAGGTCGAGCTGGACCCACTGCACGAGCGGGCGCACCGGCGGATTATCCAGGCGCTGGCCTGGGCCGGCCGGCCGAACGCGGCCCGCGCGCACTATGCGGAGCTGGTGCAGCTTCTCGACCGCGAACTGGGCGCCCCGCCCGAGGAAGCCACCGCTGCGCTGATCGAGCAGTTGAACAAAGGCATCCTCTCGCCGCCGGCGCAGGCCGCGCCGCACCGCTGGCCGGCCCCCCTTTCCCCCCTGGTGGGGCGGGAGGAGGAGCTGTCGCTGCTGGGCGAGTGGCTGCAGGCGCCCGAGCCGCGCCTGATCACCGTCGTGGGGACCGGCGGCGTGGGCAAGACGCGCCTGGCCCTGGAGGCCGCGGCCCGCCAGGCGATCGCCTTTCTCGACAGCGCCTGCTTCGTGTCGCTGGCCGCCGTGGCCGACCCCCAGTTCATCGTGCCGGCCGTCGCTGCCGCGCTCGACGTTTCCCTGTCCGGCTCCGGTCCTCCCGAGGAGCAGTTGGCCCAGGCCCTCCACGACCGCGACCTCCTGCTGGTGCTGGACAACTGCGAACACCTCCTGGAAGGGCTCCCGTTCATCGCCGGCCTGCTCGCCGCCTGCCCACACCTCGAGGTCCTGGCCACCAGCCGCGAGCCGCTGCGGCTGCGCTCCGAGCAGCTTTTGCCCCTGGAACCGCTGTCCCTGCCCAACCTGACCTCGCAGCCCGGCGCCGCGGCCGGCCACGTGGAGGAGATCGCCCGCTCGGCCGCGGTGACCCTCTTCTGCCAGCGTGCCCGCGCCGCCCGACCCCGCTTTGCCCTCACGGCCGAGACAGCTCTGCCCGTGGCCCAGATCTGCATCTGCCTGGACGGGCTGCCGTTGGCCATCGAGCTCTGCGCGGCGTGGATTCAGACCCTCTCGCCCACACAGATCCTGGCCCGCCTGGAAGGCCGGCTCGCCCTCCTCGTCGACGGCGCCCGCGACCTGCCGCCCCGCCAGCGCACGCTGCGGGCCACGCTGGACTGGAGCTACGACCTGCTGAAGGAGGCCGAGAGACAGCTCCTGGCCCGGCTGGCGGTCTTTGCCGGAGGCGGAACGCTGGGGGCGATGCGCTTGATCTGCCTGGAGGGGGATCAGGTTGAGGAAGGGGCCGAACCGCCCGCCGCTACGGCGCTGCGCAAAAAGAACCTGCTCAAATGCCGCCAGATCGGCGGCCAGACCCGGTACATGCTGTTGGAGACCGTCCGGGAGTATGCCCAGGAAAGGCTGGAAGAGCGCGGCGAGCTGGCGTCTGTGCGGGCGCGGCACGCGGCCCACTACCTGGGCGTGGCCGAACGGGAAGGAGCCCGGCTCCTGCGCTCACCGCAGCCGGCGGCCATCGAGCTGCTCGTGGCTGAACACAACAACCTCCGCGCGGCGCTGCGCTGGACCCTGGAGCACCAGGACATCGAGGTCGCGCTGCGGCTCGTAGGCGCACTGTGGCGGTTCTGGCACATGCACAACGACTACCAGGAGGGCCTGCACTGGATCAAGGCCGCCCTACAGCTCCCGTCGCCGGGGGGCCCGGGTGCATCCGCGTGGGGACGGCTGACCCCGTATCGGATCGAAGCCCTGACCGGCGCCGGCGCCATCGGCTGCGCGCTCGTGCAGGAGCTGGACCTGGCAATCGACTGCCTGGACGAGGCCGCCTCGCTGGCGCGGCAGGCCGGGGCAGATTTCTTGCCCCGCATTCTGGCCCTGACGGGCCGGGCAGCTGAATCACGGGGAGACACGGAGCGCGCCATCCGAGCCTATCAGGAGGGGCTGACCCTGGCCCGCGCGGGTGGACCAGAACGGCGCCCATCGGCGGCCTATATCCTCAACGCCCTGGGCAATATCCAGCGTGCCCAGGAGAACTATGCCGAGGCGCGCACCCACTACGAAGAGGCGCTGGCCCTGTGGCAGGAGATCGGCGACACGAATGGGACAATCTGCGGCCTCTGCAACCTGGGGGTTCTCGCCTGTATCGACGACGACCTGCCCCTGGCGCTGGAGACCCTGCGCCGGGGCCTGCGCCTGGCCTGGGAGAACCAGGATCACCGCCACGCCGCCTACAGCCTGTTCGGGCTGGCGGCGGTCCGGCAGGCCCAGGGAAAAGAGCTCCAGGCTGCTCGCCTGCTCGGCCAGTCCGAAACGCTGTACCGGTCGTTGGGCATGACTCCGGGGTCGCACGACGAATGCTTTTATGAAAAGACGGCCGCGGCACTGCGGGCCGCCCTGGGCGAGGGCTCCTTCCTCCGCGAAAGGGAACGCGGGGGGGCGCTGTCGCTAGAAGAGAGCGTGGCAGAGGCCCTGGCGGAGGCGTAGCAGGTTGGCACGTTAGCACGTTGGCAGGTTGGCAGGTTGGCAGGTTGGCAGGTCATCGCCTATGGCTGCCGGTTACGCCGGCCGCACCTCGACGGTGGCCCCCGCTTCTTCCAACAGGGCCCGGATGCGTTCTCCCTCGCGGGACGGGACGCCCGCGGCGACCACGGACGGCAGACTGTCGGTCGCCTCTTTGGCCGGGCGGAGCGCAAGATCGGTGGCCTCGCGGAGCGCTTTGATCACGGCAATCTGCTTCTTGCGGGGATAGGCGACCAGCACAACATCCACGAGGTCGGGGGCGACGGCCGCGCCGGGAGCAACGGTGAGCAAGAAGCGAGCGCCACAGTAGGGACACCTGTACTCGCCGCCAGCCCCCCGCTCCAGGGCGGGGCTGCCACAGCTGGGACATCGGAGCGCTTCCATAGATGCCTCCTGGGGATCGGGCTACGTAGGGGCATTATAGCACGGGGGCGAGAGCGGGGCAAGCGAAGGCGAGAGCGCGCCAGGAGTGGGGCGAGGCAGGTTGTGGCGCAGGCATGTCAGTCGCTTTTTCCTCCCACCTGTGTTACAATGCCCACAACACAACCTATCAAACGGAGGAGGTCACCGCAATGGAGCTCTACCTCGATACCGCCAACGTCGAACAGATCCGCCAGGCCGCGCAGCTGGGCATCATCAGCGGCGTCACCACCAATCCCTCGCTGATGGCGAAGGAGAAAGGCGCCGACTTTAAGGCAACCATCCAGCAGATCTGCCGCATCGTGCAGGGGCCGATGAGCGCCGAGGTTCTGAGCCTGGAACCGGGCGCGATGGTCGAGGAGGCGCAGCGGATCGCCACATGGTCGCCCTTCGTCGTCGTCAAGGTACCGATCACCGCCGCCGGGCTGGAGGTCATGCGCCGGCTGACCGCAACGTACGTGGACGCGGCGCGCATCTGCGACGGCTGCGCCCACCAGGCCGACTGCCCGACCGGGGTCGAGGGCGCGCGCACCATCGTGGAAGACATGCCGATCCCGACGAACGCCACGCTGTGCTTCTCCACAAACCAGGGGCTCCTGGTCGCGGCGGCCGGGGCGACGTATGTATCGCCCTTTGTCGGCCGGCTCGACGACATCGGGCAAGACGGCATGGCGATGGTCGCCGAGCTGGTCGAGGTCTATCAGGCGTACGAGATCCCGACCCGCGTTATCGCCGCCAGTATCCGCCACCCGCTGCACATCACCCAGGCGGCCCTGGCCGGCGCCGACATCGCCACCGTGCCCTATGACGTGCTGATGAAGGCGCTCCAGCACCCACTCACCGACATCGGGGTGCAGCGGTTCCTGGCGGATTGGGGGAAGAGGTGATTGGGTATCGGGTATCGGGTATCGGGAGAAGCGTTGAGAGACAAGATACCGTGAGGACAGGCAATGGCTAGAGCGAAATCCGGCGAATACGACGTCATTGTCATCGGCTCGGGGGCCGGCGCGGCCATTGTCGAAGAGGCGCTGCAGCACAACCTGCGCGTGGCCTTTGTGGACCGGGGACCGTTGGGCGGGACGTGCCTCAACGTGGGCTGCATCCCGACCAAGATCCTGACAGCGGCCGCGGACCGGATCGTCGAGATCCAGGAAGCGCGGAAACTGGGCGTTGAGGCGCGCATCGAGCGCATCGACTTCCGCGGGATCATGGAGCGGATGCGCCACATGGTGAACGAGGACCAGGCCCAGATCCGCCGCGGCGTCCAACACACGCGGGGGCTGGATTTCTACGAAGTGGAGGCGTATTTCGTCGAGCCATACACGCTCCAGGTCGGCGGAACGCGCATCCGCGGCAAACGCATCTTTATCGCCGCCGGGGCCCGCCCGCTCATCCCGGCGATCGCGGGAATCGAACAGGTGCCCTACCTGACAAACGAGACGGCCCTGGCCCTGACGGAGCGGCCGGCCAGCCTGGCGATCGTCGGCGGTGGGTACATTGCCGTCGAGTTCGCCCACTTTTTCGCGGCGATGGGCACGGCGGTCACGATCCTCCAGCGGAACCTGCGCCTGGTCCCCGAGGAAGAGCCCGAGATCAGCGAGCTCCTGGCCAAAAAGATGGCCGGGCGGATGGCGGTCCACACCGGCGTCGAGGTCGTCGAGGCGCGGCCGGCCGAGGGTGGGGTGAACCTGGTGGCCAACAATACCCGCAGCGGCGAACGGCTCACGCTCCGCGCGGAGCAGGTGCTGGTCGCGGCCGGCCGGCAGTCCAACGCGGACCTGCTGCAGGTCGCGCAAACCGGGGTCGCGGTCGACACCCGCGGCTATATCGCGGCCAACGAGTACCTCGAGACCAACGTGCCCAACATCTGGGCTTTTGGAGATATCATCGGCAAAGAGATGTTCCGGCACACCGCCAACCGCGAGGCTTCTTTCGCCTGGCACAACGCCGAGCACGGTGGTCCGCACAAGGCGGCCATGGACTATGGCGCGATCCCGCACGCGGTCTTTACCTACCCGCCGATCGCCTCGGTCGGCCTGACCGAGGCAGAGGCGCTGCCGAAGCACGACATCCTGATCGGCACGGCGCGCTACTGGGACGTGGCCAAGGGGCAGGCGCTCTTGGAGACCGACGGCTTCGCCAAGGCCATCGTCGAGCGCCAGGGCTTCAAGATCCTGGGCATGCACATCATCGGCCCCGAAGCGCCGACGCTGATCCAGGAGGTGATCAACGTGATGGCGCAAGGCGGCACGATCCAGGACGTCGCGGCCGGGATGCACATTCACCCGGCGATGCCGGAGCTGATTGTCAACACGCTGTACAGTCTACGGGAACCCGAGTAGGTTGCAGGTCGCAGATTGGGTGGTTGCAGGTTGCAGGTTGGCATTTCTCCACAGCTCTGCAGAAACCGTCACCTCAACTTGCCCAATCTGACGCCAGAAACCAGAGAACCTGCAACCTGTGAACCTCTTCCAGGAGAACAGCCATGGCCATCCAAGACTCCCTCACCATCCACCTCGGCCCCTACCACGCCGCCGTCCTCACGGCGTTGGCGCGGCTGGAGGCCCAGCGGGTCATTCCGCGCATCTGGGGCCGCGACCACACGGTGTGGAAGCCGGAGCCGACCGAGATCACCAACCGGCTGGGCTGGCTGGAAGCGCCGGAGGACATGACCGCAAAGGTAGGCGGGATCGGGGAGTTGGTCACGGCCGCGCGGGCGGCAGGGTATACAGATGCCCTTCTTTTAGGAATGGGGGGCTCCAGCCTGGCGGCCGAGGTGTTCCGCGAGAGCGTCGCCCCCGCCGAGAGGCCGCTGCGCCTGACTATCCTGGACAGCACCGTCCCCGGCGCCGTCCTCGACTGCGCCGATCGCCTGGACCCGGCCCACACCCTCTATCTCGTCTCCACCAAATCGGGGGGCACCGTCGAGACCATCTCTTTCTTCAAGTTCTTTTACAACCAGGCCCTGGCCGCACTGGGCCCCGCAGAGGCCGGCCGCCATTTCGTCGCCATCACCGACCCCGCCAGCGGCGTAGCCCGGCTGGCTGCCCGCCACGGCTTCCGCGCCACCCTGCTCAATGACCCCGAGATCGGCGGCCGCAACGCCGCCCTCTCCTACTTTGGCCTCCTGCCGGCCGCCCTGGCCGGGGTAGACCTGCCCCGCCTCCTCGAGCGGGCTCGCGCCACGGCGCACGACTGCGCGGCCCTGCCGGACGCCAACCCCGCCGCGTGGCTGGGGACGATCCTGGGCGTCCTGGCCCAGGCCGGCCGCGACAAGATGACCCTCGTCACCTCGCCCGAGATCGCCTCGTTCGGCGATTGGGCCGAGCAGCTCATCGCCGAAAGCAGCGGCAAGGAAGGCCGGGGCATCCTGCCTGTCGTCGGCGAGCCGGTAGCCCCCCCCAATACCTATGGCCCCGACCGCTACTTTGTCCACCTGCGGCTGGAGGGCGACAGCGCCCACGACGCCGCGGTGGCGGCGCTCGCCGCGGCCGGCTTTCCCGTCGTCCGCCTGGCCCTGCGCGACCGCTACGATATCGGCCGCCAATTCTTCCTCTGGGAGATGGCCAACGCCGTCGCCGGGCACCTCCTGGGGATCAACCCCTTTGACCAACCCAACGTCGAGGCCGCCAAGGTCCAGGCCCGCAACATGGTGGCCGCCTACACCCAGACCGGGACGCTGCCGCCAGACAGCGCCGCTCCAGCCACCGGCGAGACAGTGCGCCGGTTCCTGGAGCAGGCCCGGCCGGGAGATTATGTCGCTATTCAGGCCTACCTCCAGGCGACCCCGACGACGACGGCCGCGCTGCAGGCCCTGCGCCTGGCGCTGCGCGACCGCTCGAAGCTGGCCGTTACCGTCGGCTACGGTCCCCGCTTCCTCCACTCGACAGGACAGCTCCACAAGGGCGACGCCGGGAACGGCCTCTTTGTCCAACTGACCGCCGACGACGCCCGCGACGCGCCGATCCCGGACGAGGCCGGCCGGCCGGAGGCGGCCCTCACCTTTGGCGTTCTGAAACAGGCCCAGGCGATGGGCGACCGGCAGGCGCTCCTGGACAACGGGCGGCGGGTGATTCCCATACACCTGGGGGGCGAGGTCGAAGAGGGGATCGAGCGCCTGGCCAGGTAGTACACCGCTCGGGCCCTGACAGGCCGCCGCAGCCAGACCAGGAGTCTCCATCAAAAATCGGTTGCGTCCCGAGGCGAGATGGGATACAATACTCCTGCCAGGCCCCATAGGATGGTAGGAGTTGTTTGTGTCGCGAAACAGACGCCTGCTGGTTGCCGCGCTGACAGCCATCGCCCTCTTCTCCGCGATCATGCTCGCCGCGGGGCTCACGGCCCTGCGTGACGCGCGCCCCGGTGTATCGGCGCTGCGCCCGGCGCGCACCGCAGCCGTCGGCACGCCAGGGGCCGGCACGGATACCGCCGTGCAGCTGCAGCCCGAGACGCTCGCCGAGCGCGGGCTGGTGCCGATGATCCTCCTGGCGCTCGCCCTGGCAGTCGTCCTCATCTTTATGCTCGTCACGGCGGAGGGCCGCAAGCTGCTGGTGTATTTTCTGCTGCTGGTCCTGCTGCTCCTCCTGGTCCTGCTGCTGCGCGAGGACGGGAACACCGCCCGGCCCACGGTCACGCCGACAGCTGCCGCGGAGGCTGGCGAGACGCCTGCCCCGGCGCCCTCATTCTCCTTCGAACCGCCACCGTGGCTCATCCTGGGCGCCAGCCTGGGGCTGGCGCTGCTCATCGTCGGCACGATCGCCCTGGCCGGCCTGCGCCTGTCGCGGAGCCGGGGTGAACCGTTCCAATCCAGCGCGCTGCCCGAGCTCGCGGAAGAGGCGCGCCAGGCCCTGGCCGACCTCCGGGCAGGGGGCGATCTCCGCGGGACGATCATCCGCTGCTACCGCGACATGGGCGAGACGCTGCAGGCCTACCGCGGCCTGCGGCGCGGGCCGGCGATGACGCCGGCGGAGTTTGCGCGGGGATTGGCAGCGACCAACCTGCCGCAGGAAGAGATCTGGCGCATCACGCGGCTCTTTGAGCGGGTGCGCTATGGCCTGCACGCGCCGGACACGGAAGAGGAAGGCGAAGCCATCGCCTGCCTCACGGCCATCGTGCGGGCATGTGAGGAGCAGTCGCCGCCGGCCGCGGCGCAATCGTTGGAGAGCAGCGCGTGAAGAAAAGATACTGGTTCTGGATCGCTGTCGCCGTGACCACCGTCGGGACCGGGCTGGTCGTATACTTTGCCGCCCACGACGTGATCCGCGCGGCGGTCGCCCGTGCCTACACGGTGATCCACACGCTGGCGAACGCGATCCCCCAGCCCGTCTACCTGATCCTGTTGCTCCTCGCCATCCTGATCAGTGCCGCGCGCAGCCTGGTGGAGGACGAGGGCCGCGGATGGGGCCGGCACGTCGAGCCGGCGGGGGGACGGGCGGAGGAGTGGCGCGAGTGGCTGGAGCAGGCCGGCCGGCCGGCCCCATCGCAGCAGTTCTACCGCTGGCGGGTGGCCCGCAACCTGGCCCGGCTGGCCAGCGAGGTCGTGGCCCACGAACAGGGCATCGTCCCCGGTGAAGCCGAGCGGCTGATCGAGGACGGCGATGTCGTCCTGCCGGCCGCCATCCGCTCCTATTTCCTCGGCAGCATGCGCTCCCGCCCCGCCCTCGCGGGGGCCTGGTGGGAACGGCTGCCCCGCGTACAACCGTCCGGGCCACTCGACATGGACCCGCACCAGGCCGTCGAATGGATTGAAAACCAAATGGAGGCACCCTATGACAATCGGCATCCCTGAAGTAGCGGCGCGCGGAAACCGCATCCTGGCCGAGGTCGAACGCGCGATCGTCGGCAAACGCTCCCTGCTGCAAAAGATCCTGGCGGCGGTCCTCGCCGGGGGACACATCCTGATGGAGGACTACCCGGGACTGGCCAAGACCCTCACGGCCCGCAGCTTTGCCACGGCCCTGGGCCTCGATTTCAAGCGCATCCAGTTCACACCCGACCTGCTGCCCGGCGACATCACCGGGGGATACGTCTTTGACCGCGTGCAGAATCGGTTCGACCTGCGCAAGGGCCCGATCTTTGCCAACATCATCCTGGCCGACGAGATCAACCGCGCCTCGCCCAAGACGCAGGCCGCGCTGCTGGAGGCCATGCAGGAGTACCAGGTCACGCTCGAGGGCGAGACGATGGCGCTGCCGGAACCCTTCACCGTGATCGCTACGCAAAACCCGATCGAGTACGAAGGGACCTTTCCCCTGCCCGAGGCGCAGCTGGACCGCTTCCTCGTCAAGCTGACGGTGGGCTACCCCAGCATCGAGGAAGAGCAAGAGATCCTCAAGCGGCGGCAGTCGCGCGGCAAGGATGAGGTCGTCCTGAACCGCGTGACCGAGGCGCAGGAGCTGCTGGAGATGCGCCAGGCGATCGAGACGATCTATGTCCACCCGGACCTCGAGCAGTACATCGTCCGGCTGGTGAACGAGACGCGGCGCGAGCGCCGCGTGGCGGTGGGGGCCAGCCCGCGCGGCTCGCTGGCGCTGCTGAAGCTGACGCGCGCCTGGGCCGCCCTCGAGAGCCGCGACTATGTCCTCCCCGACGACGTCAAGGCCTTTGCGCATCCGGCGCTGGTGCACCGGCTGATCCTCAAACCGGACTTTTGGATGGTGCAGCACGCGGCGGAGGATGTCGTCGAATCACTGGTGCGGTCGATCCCGGTGCCGGTGATCGAGGGATAAAGTTCGAACTGTACTGCAGATACCGCCTATGCGCAAAGTCACCCTGATCGGCTTCCTCATCTATGCGCTGCTCGTGGCCGGCCTGATTGCAATCGACGGCGGCACGCTGGTGCTGGCCATCCCGCTGCTCGTCTACCTGGCGGTGGGGGCGCTCTGGGGGCCGGCCGCGGCGCGGGTCCGAGCGGTCCGCACGATGACTTCCGACCATGCTGCCGAGGGCAGCCTGATCCAGGTGCAGGTGGCGGTGACGAACGAGGGGCCGGCCGGCGAAGAGGTGTGGATCGAGGACACTGTTCCGGAGGGGCTAGAGATCGTGCAGGGCAGCCCGCGGCTGCTGCTGCCGCTGCCGGCCGGCGCGACGGCCGAGCTGGCATACGACGTCCGGGCGCGGCGCGGAGCCCATGCCTTCCCGGGCGTCCGGGTAAAGGTCGGCGAAGCGCTGGATCTCTTCCATGTCCCCGCCGGCGAGCAGGCACCGCAGGAGCTGCACGTCGCCCCGCGCGTCCAGCGGCTGCGCCGGCTGTCGCTGCGCCCGCAGCGCACCCTGGCGAACACCGGCCTGTTCCCGGCCCGGCGCGGCGGCGCGGGCATCGAGTTCTATGGGGTGCGCGAGTACCAGCCGGGGGATCCGCTTCGTTGGGTCGAGTGGCGGGCATCGGCCCGTCATCCCGATTCCATGTACACCGTCGAGTTCGAGCAGGAGTGCACCGCCGAGGTCGGCCTCATCCTGGACGTCCGGGAGCGGGTCTACGACTCGGCCGACCGGCGCGCGCTGTTCGAGCACGCGATCCAGGCGGCCGCTTCGCTCGCCGACACGCTGCTGAACGAGGGCAACCGGGTCGGGCTGCTGCTCTTTGGCAGCCTGCTCAACTGGACCTTTCCCGGGTACGGCAGGGTCCAGCGGGAACGCATCCTGCAGGCGCTCTCCGAAGCGGCACTGGGCGGCTTTCTGGATCAGCTGGAGCATCTGCCGACGCGGCTCTTTCCCGCGCACAGCCAGATCGTGCTCGTCAGCCCGCTGAGCCGCGGCGACCAGCACATGCTGACCACGATGCGGGCCTACGGCTACCCGATCCTCGTGGTCAGCCCGAACCCGGTGAGCCTGGAGCCGCGGGCCGGCGGCCGCTGGTCGGAGTTGGCGGTGCGAATCGCGCAGCTGGAGCGGGCGCTGCTGCTGCGCAAGCTCCTAGCCGCGGGCGTCCAGGTGCTCGACTGGTCGGTCGCGCAGCCGCTGGACCACGCCATCCACGCCCACCTGGGCCGGCGGGCGCTGCTCTTCCGGGGACGCAGGTAAGGGAGGACACTGTGAATGCCGAGGGCGTAGAGATGCGAGTTTCGGAGGGCCGTCATTTCAGCTGGAGCGAACGCCTGTCGCTGGCCGGAATCGCCGGCGCCGTGCTGGCGCTCGCCCTGGGCTATGGCGGAAGCCTGCACTGGATCGCCGCCCTGCCGATCGTGGTGCTGGGGGGGGTGTGGGGGTGGCAGCAGATCCGGCGGCAGGCACTGGCCTCGACGGCCGGCCTGGTCCTGGCGGTATGCGCCGCCGCGGCCGGCTTCTGGGCCGGGGTGCCGGCGGGCTGGCTGCTCGGCGCGATGGTGGCCGCCCTTTCGGCGTGGGACCTGGACCAGTTCGAGCAGCACCTGCGGCAGGCCGGGCAGGTGCAGGGCCGGGCCGAGATGGAGCGGCGCCACCTCCTGCGGCTGGCCCTGGTGGACGTGCTCGGCATTCTTTTAGGAATGATGGCCCTGCAGGTGCCGGTGCAGATCTCTTTTCCCGCCGCGCTCCTGCTGGCCGCCGCGCTCGCCCTGGGCGCCGGCGAACTCATCCTCTACCTGCGGCAGGGGCACAAAGAGTAGCGGCCTTGCCGCAACCGGCTTGTCCGGCTGCGCCGGGGCACTTTTGTCGGGGGGCCAGCCCCCCGACACCCCCCGTCGGGGGCTTGCCGCCCCCGAACCCCCGCATAGAACCTCTCTCGAAAGCCGGCCAGGGCTGCTGTTGACCCAGTCCCTGCTCCCGTGGAAGCCACGCGAGTACAGTTGTGGTGTCTCTCCGAAAAACACTGTTACACGCCCCCCAGCGGGGCACAGGGGCAAAGCCCCGGCGAAGAAAACCCTCACCACCCCACGGCACAGCCATCCTTCCGCGGGTCACTGCCGGCCGTCAGGACGCCCGTCTCCGGGTTGCGCAGGATGATCTGCCCGCCGCCAAAGGCGCCGCGGTTGAACCCGTCCACGGGCACCAGGCGGTGCCAACGGCGGGCCAGCTCGGCCAGGGTGGCAAACGGCCAACCTTCCTCCACCATAACGCGCCCGCCGATCTCTTGTGCGCCCACCCCGTCGTCGGGGTCAGCGATCTGCCAGCGCGGCACGTCCAACGCCTGCTGCGGAGACATCCCCAGGTCCAGCATATTGACCAGCATTTGCACGTGCCCCTGCGGCTGCATAAAGCCGCCCATCACGCCAAAGGAGGCATGCAACTCGCCCTCGCGCGTCGTCAGGGCGGGGATGATGGTCTGGTAGGGGCGCTTGTTGGGGGCCAGGGCGTTGGGATGGGCCGGATCGAGGAGAAACAGGGCGGCGCGGTTCTGCAACGAGACTCCCGTGCCCGGCACAACCAGCCCCGTGCCCGTGCCCATGTACAGGCTGCCGATAAAGGAGCAGGCATTGCCCTCCCCGTCGACGACGCTCAGATAGACAGTGTCCGTGCCCTTGGGCGGGCTGCCAAAGGGGACATCGTCGGCAGCGCGGCGGGGATGGATGCGCCGGCGGCGGCGGTCGGCGTACTCGCGGCTCGTCAATTCGGCCAGCGGGATCGGGACGACACGCGGGTCGCAGACCCAACGCTGCGCATCGGCAAAGGCCAGCCGCATGCACTCGATGAGGGTATGCAGCCGGTCGGGCTCGTCCATCTCGGCCAGGTCGAACCCGGAGGCCAGGTTGAGGGCCAGGATGGCGGCCAACCCCTGGCCGTTGGGCGGGCATTCGTAGAGGGTGACGCCGCGATAGCTGCACGTGATCGGCTCGTCCCAGGTGCTGACGTGGGCGGCCATATCGGCCGGTGTGATCCAGCCGCCGTAGCGCTGGACGTGGGCACTCAGTTTGCGGGCAAACTCCCCCGTATAGATATAGTCGCGGCCCTCCGCCGCCAGGCCGCGCATCGTCTCGGCCAGCGTGGGGAGGCGCATGATCTCACCGGCCCGCGGCGCCCGTTTTTCGATCAGCAGCTCGCGGCCGCTGGGCTGCGGCGGCCCGTTGTCCAGGTCACAGGTGTCCCAACGCGGGGCGCGCAGCAGCTTGTCGACCTGGGAGGCCCAGGCGTGGGCAATGAGCTCGCTCACCGGGTACCCCTCCGCGGCGGTGCGGATAGCCGGCTGCAGGACATCGGCCAGCGCCATGCGGCCGTGGCGGGCGAGGAGATCGCTCCACCCGGCCACCGCGCCGGGGATGCTCACGGCGTGGCCGGTAAACATCGGCATACGCTCATAGCCCAGCCGGCGCACCTCGTCGAGCGAAGCGGCGGCGGGAGCCCGCCCCGAGCCGTTCAGGGCCGTCACCTGCCTGGCGCGGGCATCCCAGTAGAGAGCGAAGCAGTCGCCGCCAATGCCGGTCGAGGTGGGCTCGACAACGTTGAGCATGGCGGCGGTGGCGACGGCGGCGTCAGCGGCGGTGCCCCCCGCTTTCAGGATATCGAGGCCGGCCTGCGCCGCCAGCGGCTGGCTGGTGGCAACCATACCGTGCGTGGCCAGGACGTTGCTGCGGCGGGAGCGGAAGACGGCGTCAATGTGCATGGGAGCCTCCTTGGTGGGTTGAGGCTAGTTTACCACAGGAAAGAGGAAGAGGCAAGGGGCGGGGCAAGAAACAGGAGGCAAGAAAGAGATGGGTTGAAGGTTGAAGGTTGAAGGTTGAAGGTTGAAGGTTGAAGGTTGAAAGTTGTCAGGTGAGCAGGGCCTGCACCTCAGCGTCGGAGGCAGCGCCTTCGCTGGGGCCGCGCTTGCGCACGGCCAGGGAACCCACGGCGTTGGCGTAGCGCGCGGCGGCATACGGCGGCAGGCCGCGCAAAGTCGCGACCACGAAGCCGGCAGCAAAGGCGTCGCCAGCGCCGGTGGGATCGACCTCCTCTGCCGGGAAGCCCGGAACATCCTGGCGCCCGCCAGACGAGTAGACGGCGCAACCGGCGGCGCCGCGCTTGATCACCACCAACCGCGGCCCCTGGGCCAACAGGGCGGCGACGCCGCGCTCCACGTCAGCTTCTCCTGTCAACACCTCGAGCTCGCCCGCGCTGGGGAAAACGACCGCGGCCCGGGCGACGACCGGTTTCAAGAGCTCACGGGCCCGTTCGATCCCGCCGAGCAACTCTACGCGCAGGTTGGGGTCGAGGCTCACTCGGGCCGTCGGGGCCAGTTCCAAGGCCCGCATGCAAGCGGCGCGCATAGCGGCGTTGACGGCCATGGCCGAGCCGCTGATGTGCAGCCAGCCGGCCGCGGAGGCAACCGCGGGCGTGATATCGTCGGGCCCCAGCCGGCCGGCCGCCGCATCGGCCAGGTGGAAGACAAACTCGCGGCTGCCATTGCCCCGATAGGCGACAAAGGACACGGCCGTCGCCGCCTCCGCGGTCACGCGAATGCCGCGCACGTCCACGCCATCGGCGGCCAACCGCTCGACAAGCAGATGTCCAAAGGGATCAGCGCCGACCACACCGATCAGCGCGGCCGGCCAGCCCAGGCGGGCGGCAGTGGCGGCAAAGATCAGCGGGGCCCCCCCGGGAAAGGGGCCGAGCAGCTCGCCGGGCCGGTCCAGCGGCTGGCCCGCGCCGGGGCGGAGGAATTCGGCAAGGAGCTCGCCAAGGGCAAGGATGGTGTTCATCGGTCGCACTCCGGGAAAGATATAGGGTGCGGGTTTCCAGGTTGCGGGTTGTAAGAGGTTGCAGGTTGGCAAGTTTCAGGTTGCAGGTTACTGGGCTCGCAGGGTGCAGGTAACATACGGTCGCAGCGTGCCAGGTGACGAAGGGATACAGGGTGGCAAGATGCAGGATGCAGGATACACGAATGCCGCATATGCGGCACGAGACACAGAACGCGGAACACGGAACACGCCGCACGAAAGCACGCAACACGAAGCATAGGATACGAGTCGATCATCACGCCGCACTCTGCACGTGGGCGCCCTGGGCCGGCGCGCAGACGTAGGCCTGCCCGGCCCGTCCGGTCCCCTGGCGATAGCGCTGGACGATGGCCGCGGCCGCATCCTCGGCCCGTGCCGCATCGGCCAGCGCCACGCAGCAGCCGCCGAAGCCGGCCCCGGTCAGCCGTGCGCCATAGACGCCGGGCGTGCCGGAGGCGATCTCCACCAGGGCGTCCAGCTCCGGCCCGCTGACCTCATAGTCGTCGCGCAGGCTGGCGTGTGAAGCGGCCAGGAGCGGCTCCAGCGCGGCCAGATCGCCGCGGCGCAGGGCCGCAGCGCACTCCAGGACGCGGGCGTTCTCTGTGACCACGTGACGGGCCCGGCGCAGGACGACGCCCTCGAGGCCGGCCGCGGCCAGCATCGCGAGATCGGCGTCGCGCAGCGCCTGGACCTCTGGGTGAACCGCCTGCAGCTGCCGCACCGCCTCGGCGCACTCGGCGCGGCGCCGGTTGTAGGCGGAGCCGGCCAGCGTGCGCGGCACGGCACTGTCCAGGACGAGGATGCGAAGGGTCTTGCAGAGGGGCACAAGCTCCACGTCCTGGGAGCGACAATCGATCAGCAGGGCATGGCCGGCCTGCCCCAGGGCCACCGCGAACTGGTCCATGATACCGCACAGCACCCCGGCAAAGTCGTGCTCGGCGCGCTGGGCCAGGAGGGCCAGGTCGCGCGGGGTGATGGAAAACCCGGCCAGCGCGGCCAGGGCCAGGCCCACGCCCAGCTCCAGCGAGGCGGAGGAGGAGAGGCCGCCGCTAAGCGGCAGGTCGCCGTCGATCAGCAGGTCGGCACCGGGGAGGATGCAGCCCGCCCCTTGCAGCAGCGCGGCCATCCCCCGCACGTAGCGGGTCCAGGTCGGGCCTGCCTGCGGGCGCAAGTCGTGCAGCGGGACGTCGTCGGCCTCGCCCAGGCGCGCGGCGACAGTGCGCAGCCGGCCGCCTCCGCGGGGGGCAGCGGCCACCCAGGTGCCCAGGTCGACCGCGGCCGGCAGGACGTAGCCGTCGTTATAGTCCGTATGCTCGCCGATCAGGTTGACACGGCCGGGGGACCTCACCACAAGGGCCGGTGGCCCGCCAAAGTGGGCGGCGGACTGCTCGGAGAGGCGCTCCACGGAGGAGGACGGGGAGGGAGAAGACGGGGAGACGGGGGGACGGGGGGACGGGGAGGGAGGAGACGGGGGGAGCGGGCTGCCGGCAACGAATGAGGAAGCGAATGAACGAATCGGAGGGGAAGGGACGCTGGGAGGGGATGCCGGTGTGGAGGAACGAGCAGGCGAGCGAGGCCGCTGCCGCGCGATGCGGCCGAGCAAGCCCGCGAACCAGTCGGGCAGGCGCGCGGCCACGTACAGCGCGGCGGCCATAAAGAGGCCAGCCAGGACAATCAGCAGCAGGAGCCCGCTATGGGGCTGACGCAGGTAGAGGATGGTGCCACTCAACAGGCAGGCCAGGAAGATCAGCTCGCCGGAGATCAGGGCCAGGCGCACACCGCGCTGCCGGGTGGAACGATACATGCCGGCCAATGCCCCACGGGCCTGCAGGTAGACCGCCCCGCAGGCCGCCGCCACCGCCAGCAGCCCCAACACCCAGCTCAGGACACTGAACGCAACGCTCATGGCATCCCTCGGTCGATCGCTCCGCTCTTGCCTCCTAGCGCACTTCCTCCATTGATCCTTTGAATGTTATCGTAGGGGCGGGGCTTGCCCCCGCCCCGGATTCGGGGCGACCGCAAGGGTCGCCCCTACAGCGATCCCAAGCATCACCGGTGGAAGTGCACTAGCTCCAGGCACACTCACCGCCACCTGCTACCGGCCCCTTCCCCTTGTCCCTTGCCCCTTGTCCCCTGTCCCATGCTCCTCACTCGTCACTCCTTACTCCTTACGTCTTCCTCTTCACCCCTCCCTCTCCCTGTAGTGCACCTCCCCCATCTCCCGCAGCAGCGCCGCGGCGTTCTCCGGCAGGATGTCCCGCTGCGGCTCGCCGAGCATCTCGTAGCCGACCATGAACTTTTTCACCGTTGCCGAGCGCAGCAGGGGCGGATAGAAATGGGCGTGGAGCTGCCAGTGTGGCTGCGGACCCACGCCGGCCGGCGCGCCGTGCCAGCCCATCGAATAGGGAAAGGATATCTCGAACAGGTTGTCGTAGCGGGTGAGCAGCCGCTTGAGGATGCGCGCCAGGCTGTTGCGCTCGGTCTCGGTGAGGTCGGGCAGCGACGCAACCGGAAAGCGGGGCAGGAGCAGCGTCTCGAAGGGCCAGGTCGCCCAGAAGGGCACGACGGCCAACCAGTGCGCGTCGGCGACGACGACCCGTTCTTCCAGGGCAAACTCCTGCTCGGCATAGTCAAGCAGGAGCGGCCGGCCGTGTCCGACCAGGTAGGCGTGCTGCTCGCGGTCTTCCTTGGCCGGCTCGTTGGGCAGGTGGTCCTGGGCCCAGATCTGCCCGTGCGGGTGGGGGTTGGAGCAGCCCATGATCGCGCCCTTGTTCTCAAAGACCTGGACCCAGCGATAGCGTGCCCCCAGCTCGGCCGTCTGCTCGGCCCAGGCGTCCACCACGCGGCGGATCTCGGGCACCGCCATCTCGGGCAGCGTCAGGTCGTGGCGGGGGGAGAAACAGAGCACGCGGCAGGCCCCACCCTCCGGGACGGCGTGAAAGAGGGGATGGGCCGCGGCGGCGTCCGGCGCCTCGTCCGGCAGCAGGGCGGGAAAGTCGTTCGTAAAGACGAATGTATGCTTGTAGGAAGGGTTGCGCGCCCCGCCGGCCCGCTCGTTCCCCGGGCAGAGGTAGCACGCCGGGTCGTAGGCCGGCCGCTCCTCCCGCGAAGGATGCTCCACCTGCCCCTGCCAGGGGCGCTGGGTGCGCTGGGGAGAGACCAGCACCCACTCACCGGTGAGCGGGTTGCGGCGGCGGTGGGGAAAGGTAAAAGGGGACACGAGAGCCTCCTAGAGATCCGCAGCGTCAAGATGCACGGCAACGAGAGGTACCGATGAAAGGCGAAGCCCCTTTCTACGATTCACGTTTCACACCTCGCGTTTTCTGGCCAGGCAAATCCGGGCACATGCTTTTGCACCATCTCGAGGTCAATCGCCCCAGCATGAGCAATGTCCCTATACAGCTCTCCGCTCCGCCGGAGCGTCCGCGCCTGGGTCTGGGGATCCAGGGCGATCAGGCCAAAGGGCAGGGCCCACCCTTCCGCCCATTCAAAGTTATCGACCAGCGTCCAGTGGTAGTAGCCCTGAACCGGGCAGCCGGCCTGGATGGCGCGCCAGATCTGGTGGAGGTGCTCGACCAGGTAGCGGGGACGCTGGTCGTCGGAGGAGTCCGGGCAGCCGTTCTCGGTCACATAGAGGGGCATGCCCAGGTCCTTGAGCCGCATAAGGAAGCGGTAGATCCCCACGGGATAGTATTCGCCATAGTCGCCTTCCAGAAGCTCGTACCGGTCATCGCTGAACTTGCGGGCCAAGAGCGTCTGGGTGTACCGGAGGTCGAAGGCGACGTGGCTGCGGCAGTAATAGTTCAGGCCGAACCAGTCCAGCGTGTGGCGCAGCTCCGGGACGGCGCCCGTGCCGAGCGGGAGGGCCCAGCGCCCATCGGCGACGGCGATCAGAAGCAGCTCGTTAAAGGTGCGGGCGGGCAGCCAGGAGGCCAACCGGTCCAGGGGTGAACGGGGGTTGGCCGGGTCGAGGACGCGCATATTATGGGCCAGGCCCACGCGGGCCTGTGGCTGGGCGGCGTGGATTGCGCGGTAGGCGGCGGCGTGCCCCAGGAGCATGTGGCGGATGACGCGCATCGCCAGCGACACGTTCCTCTTCCCGGGGGGAAAGACGCCGTCCGAGTAGCCAGCGTAGCCATAGACGTTGATCTCGTTGACTGTGCACCAGAGATCGCAGTATGCCCCCAGCGCCTCGACGACCCGGCCGGCAAAGCGCGCAAAGAGCGGGATGGTCTCTGGATTCTCCCAGCCGCCGCGTTCCGCCAGCCAAAGCGGGTTGGTAAAGTGGTGGAGCGTCACCATCGGTTCGAGTCCGCGCTCGCGCAGGCCGCGCAGCATCGCGGCGTAGCGTTCCAGGGCGAGGGGGTCGAACTCGCCGGGCCGCGGCTCGATCCGCGACCACTCCACCGAGAGGCGCATGGCGTTGAGCCCCATCTCCACGGCGCGGTCGAAATCGGCCTCGGCGTGGGCCCACCAATCGCAGGCCAGGCCGGACCGGTGGCCCCGCTTGATGCGGCCGGCCTGCTGCTCCCAGGCCCACCAGTCGTTGTTGGTATTCAAGCCCTCGACCTGGTGCGCGGCCGTGGCCGCGCCCCAGCGAAAGTTGGGGGGAAAAACGATATCCGGCATCGAGTCCTCCTTGTCAGGGCTATTATACAACAAGAGGGGCAGGAGGCAAGGGGCGAGGGAAGAGTTGAAGGTTGAAGGTTGAAGAGAGAAGCGGATCCTGCCAGGTATGCAAAGCAGCGAGGTGAAACACGGGGCGCGGGTGGGGGATGCGCGGCTGGACAAGCGCACGAAAAAAGGCCGCGGACGAACGCCAAGGGGAAACACGGGGCGCGGTTCGGGGGGCCCGGATTGCGGGGCCAGATCACGGCTCGGGCGCGCCGCGGCCCGGGGCAGAGTCATGGGACAGGCGGATCGCCACCTGGGCCAACGGCTGGACGGCAAAGCGCTGGGCCGGTTCCTGGGGCCGGCCGTCGATCCGGAGCTCGTCAACCTCCAGACCGTGGACCTGGACGTGGATGGATTGGTAGGGGAAGGGGTACTCGCCGTCGGCGGTCCAACGGAGCTCGAGCCGATCCTCCACCGGCACCAGGCGAAACCGGTCGACACGGCAGGGGCCATCGCCATCGCCGGCATCGCTGTAGAGGACACCGTGCCCCTCGCCGTCGCCGGGGTGATAGAGGTGCAGGACCAGGCCGTTGTCCTCCTCCAGGGGGAGGATGGTCCCGGCCCGCACCAGGAGCGGGATGCGCTCCAGTGGGGCCGCCAGGTGGACCGAGGCCGGCCCCTCGTAGACGGCATCACTCCAAAAGTCGTGCCACCGGCCGCGGGGGAGGCGGACCAGCCGTTCGAGGGCGCCCTCTTCCACGACCGGGGCGACGAGCAAGGCAGCGCCCAGGAAGAAGGCGTCTTGCACGCCGCACAGCTCCGGGTCGTCGGCGTCCGGCCAGAGCAGCGGGCGGACCAGGGGCCAGCCGGTGCGGCTGGCTTCCCAGGCCAGGGTATAGAGGTACGGCAGGAGGCGGCAGCGCAGGCGCAGGTAGTCGCGCAGGATGCTCAACGTCGGCTCGCCCCAGCACCACGGTTCGCGGCGCGGGGTGCCCAGCGCCGAATGGGAGCGGAAGAATGGCAAGAAGACAGCGAGCTGGAACCAGCGGAGAAAGAGCTCCGCGGAGGGCGCTCCGCTGAAACCGCCGATATCGGGGCCGGTGAAGGGGATGCCCGAGAGCCCCAGGCTGATAGCGGTCGAGATCGTAGTCCGCAGGGCGGGCCAGGTGCTGGCGACGTCGCCGGTCCAGTTCCAGGCATAGCGCTGTAGGCCGGCCCAGCCGGAGCGGGACACGATCCAGGGCCGACGTTCGGGGTACATCTCGTGCAGCGACTCGTACGCCGCGCGGGCCATCAGGAGGCCATAGAGGTTGTGGGCCTCGCGGTGATCGCCGCCGCGGCCTTCCATGGCGTGGCGGGTGGGAAGCGGCAGGGTGCGGCTGCCCCAGGCGGTAAAGGCGGAGGGCTCGTTCATATCGTGCCAGAAGCCGGCGATGCCGGATGCGACAAGGCGGCGGTACTGTTTTCCCCACCAGGAGCGCACCTGGGGATTGGTGAAATCGGGAAAGGCGCTCCAACCAGGCCAGACAGGGGCCCGGACGGGCCGGCCATTGGGGAGCGTAGAAAAGGCCCCCTGTTCCAGTCCTTCCTGGAAAAGGGAGAAGTGGGGGTCGCATTTCACGCCGCAGTCGACGATGCTCACCAGGCGGACGCCCTGGGCCTCGAGTTCGGCGGCGAGGCCGGCCAGGTCGGGAAAGGCGGCCGGGTTGGTGGTAAAGACGCGGTAGCCGTCCATATGGTCGATATCGAGGTGGATCGCGCTGAGGGGAAGGTCGTGGGCCTGGAAGCCGGCGGCGACCTCGCGCACGTCGGCTGCCGTCTTGTAGCCCCAGCGCGACTGGTGAAAGCCGAGGGCCCAACGGGGGGGCAAGGCCGGCCGGCCGGTCAGGTCGGCATAGCGTTCCATAAGCTGCGGGAGCGGCCCAAAGGCCAAGTAGGCGCGCAGGGCGCCGCCGGCGAAGCGGGCGGCGATGGTATCGCCGATCGCCACGGTAGCGCGGTACGAGTTCTCGTAAAAGGCGAGGCTGGCGGTGCCCGGCTGCAGGCTGACATAGAGCGGAACACCCAGGTAGAGGGGATCGGTGCCCGGGGTATAGCCGCCCAGGGGATCGCTGTTCCAGAGGGTAACGGTTTGCCCGCGCAGGTTGAGCCCGAGGCTCTGTTCGCCGAACCCATAGATGCACTGGTGGTTCTGGAGGCGGGTGGTCAGGTGCCACTCTTCGCCGCAGCGCTCGGGGGGCAGGTCCTGGCGCAAGGTGCGGCCGGCGGGGTCGTAGAAGCGGACGCTGCCGTCGTCGCGGATGGTGACAGAGACGGACGATCCGCCGAGGGCCCAGCCCTTGCCCTCGCGGTGCATGGTGACCTCCACCGGGGGCCAGCGGGTACGGGCGAGGGCATAGGGGACGGGGAGTACGCCCGGCTGCCAGGTGACACGGACGAGGTCGGGGGTCAGGAAGAGGACCTGGAGCGAAGCGTTCGCAAAGCGCAGGAGGGCGCCGCCCTCGATCGGATTGGCCTCCTGGAGCGGGCCGGGGGCAAGGGGCGCGCACTTGCGGCGGGGGGCACGCTCCAGCCGATCGCGCTGCAGGCTATAGCGAACGATCTGGGCGGCCTTCTGCAGGCCGATATCGAGGATGCCTTTGACGACAACCGCAAGGTTCATAGTGCTATTATAACTTGACATTTAGGAATGTCAAGAGCGTTTGCAGTCCTGAGAGTGCTATGCTATAATACGGCGGTGGAGAGGTGTCCGAGTGGTTGATGGTGCAGCACTCGAAATGCTGTGAGCAGCAATGCTCCGTGGGTTCGAATCCCACCCTCTCCGTGGATCAGTTTACAATTTGCAGTGTCCTGCCCGCAGCGTCCGTAGACTGAAGACTGTGAACTGAACTGTAAACTGAATGGAGAGGTCGCATAGTTGGCCGAGTGCGCGCGCTTGGAAAGCGCGTAGGCGTGCAAGCGCCTCGCGGGTTCGAATCCCGCCCTCTCCGCTGGGTGGCGGCAATTTGACAACATGATCGGTTGCGGCTATAATAGTGGTTGCAGGCCGAGGTGGCGGAATTGGCAGACGCGCTAGGTTGAGGGCCTAGTGGGGAGTTTTCCCCGTGCGGGTTCAAGTCCCGCCTTCGGCACTGCTTGGGCGAACGAGGATCTCGGCCGCCAAGGCATCTGGGCGATTAGCTCAGTTGGAAGAGCGCCTCGCTTACACCGAGGAGGTTCACAGGTTCGAGACCTGTATCGCCCACAAGGCGAATGCCGCGGTAGCTCAGTTGGTAGAGCACATGACTGAAAATCATGGGGTCCTCGGTTCGATCCCGAGCTGCGGCACAAGAAGGTTAACAATCCCAGCCAGGGCAGATCAAAACCTGGCGTGGGCGACGGGCGGAAGTAGCTCAGCCTGGTAGAGCATCTGCTTGCCAAGTAGATGGTCGCGGGTTCGAATCCCGTCTTCCGCTCCAACAAGTGGGGGGGCTTTTGGGCCCCCCCGATTCATTTCTGGAGGCAAGAACCTGAGATGGCGGATTGCGAATGCCTGCCGAGGTGTCCCTTTTTCAACGAGCAGATGTCGGACATGCCGGCGACGGTCGAGATGTACAAGCGCAAGTACTGTCGGGGCGACAACAGCCAGTGTGGGCGCTACATCGTGTTCCAGGCGCTCGGCCGCGAGCGAGTTCCCCCGGACCTGTACCCCCACGAGCACGATCGCGCCCAAGAACTGCTTCTGGCCTAGGCGGCAGCGGGACCGGGCCGGCCGGCCGAGAATCAGCCGAAGTGGCGGAACGGCAGACGCCGCGGACTTAAAATCCGCTCCCTGAAAATGGGGTGTGGGTTCGAATCCCACCTTCGGCACTAGTACCAGATTTATAGAAAATATACCTCGTGTTTCACATCCGGCGTTCCCGCTTGGCCCGCAAAGTGTATACAATTCTTCTGGACATGGCTGCAAAATACCGCGGAGTGGTGGACCATGTACCGGCGTGTCTGTGCTGCGGACTTCCAAAACCAGGAGTTTTCGGCAGGAGGTAACGCCATGCGCACAGACAGTCCCATGTGTAAGTACCAGACCGGCTTTCGGCTTCACTGCGTGGCCGAAGGCAAAAGCCCCAAGACGACGCAGTGGTACGGGCACAAGCTGCGAATTTTCGGCGAGTACCTGGACGAGCAATGCGCCGTCGCCGACCCCGGCGTGGCCACGGCCGACCAGGTGCGGGCGTTCCTGGCGCACATGCGGGAGGACGTGCAGGTCGGCGAGCTCAACCCACACCGCAAGACCGGGGAGAAGAACCTTTCCCCACAGACCGTCCAGGGCTACTACCGCGCCATTCGAGCGTTCTATTCCTGGCTGCTGCGCGAGGGCTACCTGGAGACCGACCCCACCGCGACGATCCGCCGGCCCAAAGCGGCGCAAACCATCGTCGCCACGTTCGACGAGGACCAGATCCGTCGGCTGCTGGCCGCACCCGACAAGCGCACCCCGCGGGGCTATCGGGATTATGTCATTCTCCTGCTGCTGCTGGACACCGGCATCCGGCTGGGCGAGCTGGTCCGTCTGCGCGTCGCCGATATGCACCTGGAAGACGGTTACGTCCAAGTTTATGGCAAGGGTTCCAAGGAGCGACTGGTCCCGGTGGGCAATGCCGTGCGCAAGGCGCTGTGGCGTTACCTGGCGCAGTACCGGCCGGAGCCGGCGCACCCCGGGGTTCAGAACGTCTTCCTCGCCCCGGGTGGCCAGCCGCTGAAGGGGGAATCGGTCTACCGGATGATCAGCCGCCGCGGGCAAGAGGCGGAAATCAAAGGAGTACGCTGCTCGCCGCACACGCTGCGGCACACGTTCGCGGTGTCGTTTCTGCGCAACGGCGGCGACGTGTTCAGCCTGCAGCGGATACTCGGGCACACGTCCCTGGTGGTGACGCGGATGTACTGCAACCTGGTGGACGCCGACATCCGGGCGGCGCACCGGCGGTGCAGCCCGGCGGATCGGCTGGGGTGAGCCGGCCGGCCCTGAGAATCGGAAGCCAGGGAACGAGTGCGCAAACATATGTCACCTTCGACGAACGCGCAGGGCCTTGAGCTGGCCAAAGGGGTCCTCGGCGCGCTGGGCCGGCCGCGCCTGGGACGCCCGCTTGCGCCGGTCCTTGGTCAGGTAATTCTTGAGCACGACCTGCACGCCGGTGGACTCGGAGTGACCCAGGTACAGGGCAATCTCGGCGAGATCGTAGCCATGGTCGAACAGCGCGCAGGCAAAGGTGCGGCGGAGAAGGTGTGGGCCGCGTTCATTGGTCACGATTTCCGCCTGGTCCAGGTAGCGGCTCACCAGGGCGTGGAGTCCGCGACCGGAGAAGGGCTCTCCATTGGGCTTGGCCAGAAGCCAGGGACTATCGGCGGGGACCAGCCGGGGCCGCAGGCGCGCCATATAGTCCTGCAAGAAAGCGCCGTAGCTCCGCCAGACTGGCAGATGGCGCTCGGCGTTCTTTTTGCTGTGCCCCGGGCTGTAGAACGAGGCCAGACGGATCAGGATGAACCCCTCGCGCACCCGTACATCGTGCACGGTGAGGTTGAGCAATTCGCCAGCGCGAACCCCCGTGCAGGCCAGCGTCGCGATGATTGCTTTGTCCAGCGGGTCGGAGACGCCATGCAAAAGGCGATCGAGTTGCGGTTCGGTGAGGGCGTCGGGCTCCAGCTTTGGCAGGGGGACGAGCCGGACGCCGCGGGAGGGGTCTCGCCCGCGGTAGTTGTCCACGTCGTCGGCAAGCGCGGGGCTGCGAAAATTCCTCGGCATCGCACAACCTCCTCAAGGAACGATGTGGGTGAACCGGGCCTCAACGAAACTCATAGTACCAACCGAAGAAAGCCCGGACAGACACCTGGTAGCCGCGCATGGTCGCCTCGCTGAGGCCCCAGGCGCGCAGCCGGGCATAGAACTGGGCGATGTGCGTGGCCTTGACCGCGGTGATGACAGTCGGCAGGCAGTGCGCGCTGGAGTACACGTTTAGCGCGCCGGTCTCTTTCCGGACAAAATACTCCGCGCCTCCGGCCATAATCGTCCAATCGCTCCCCGGCTGCCTCACCTCCACGCGGACCGGCATGTCGAGGGGCTGGCCGCAGCGCTTGAACTGCTCGAGCAGCTCCTCGGGCACCTGGCCGGCGTTCAGGTTGGGGACCCATTTCGGGCTGGCGCTGAACAAAAGGCCGTTGAGGAACCGCTCAAAGGTGCGCAGCTTCTGGCGATGCCAACTGACGGTCCGCGCCTTGTCGGAGCCTCCGAGAATGGTTAGGAACTTCTCAATTTCGCCACTGATGGTTTCTTCTTCCATCATACCCCTCGCCGACGCAGCGCCTTGTCTCGGCATAGCCAGTTTCCGGTGATCGCATCTATGCCTGGAATGGCCCGTGACCACCCCAACAGCAGTATTCATGATTTGAGTATCAACTTACCGTCCTCTAATGTAAGACTAATTATAGCACAACCCCCTTGCCCTGTCAATAGTTATGCGAGTAATAGGACCTATTCTTATTCATTTTACTGTATAGACGCATCGCCGGCAGCGTGGTATTATTAGAGATATCACTACAAACGGATGGTCTTATTATGCTTGGTGCAGCCATAGCAAGTCGCCGCAAATCAATAGGCCTGACTCAAGAGGCGCTGGCAGAGCAAGCAAGTGTCTCGCAGGGGACCATCGCCCAAATTGAGGTTGGGATCATCAAGTGGCCCAAGGTCGAAACGATCCTGGCAATCGCCAAGGCGCTTCAGACAACCGTGACATCGCTCTTCCGAGAAGCCGAGCTCATTCCCATCGATGCTGAAACAGAAAAGGAATTGGCCGAGTTGACTTCGCAAGTGCCCGAGTTTGCCGAACTCTTTGAGATCGCTCGCGAGGTCAACAAAGAGCACCCAGAGAACCTACGCGAACTCGTGAGGTATGCCAAATGGCTGCTAGAAAAAGAGTTGCAAGGTGGAGTTGGGTCAACGAGGGGGCAGATCTAGCGGCTCAGGGGGAGTATGCCGCAGCTATTACTCGACTGAACACGTGGGCTGGAATCGCGATCCTCTTGATATGTCCGGGATACTATGTGGTTTATCGTCTGACCCAGGGAACAGGTATACTATTCGTCCTGGGTTCAGTACTCATTTTTGGCTTTGCGATCGGAGTCTTGCTTCTGCAACTGTATTCATTGTCTGCGCTGCGACGGTCATACCAGAAAACGTACATGAACAAGCTAAACGAACTGGCCCACATCGCTACCAGGATGATGATCGACGAGAAGCGGGCCCGGATGGAAGACAGACTCCGGGAAGAAAACGCGGACAACCAAAGTCTGATGACTCCGCGTTAAGGTTGGCCCCCTGTTCTGGACCACAGATCGGCAAAAATCGCCCTTTGAAAGCCCCTCGACGAAGCCCAACAGGGGTCGCCGAATGCCTCCTAACAACCCCAAAAGGCCTCAGAAAAGTCTCGATCTAGTGTGGCCGGGAGTGCTGTTAGGATTCAGCCTGAAGGGGCGTCCATGAACCGCAATCCGGACATCGCTCCCCCAACGGTTCGTACCCAGCGCCGAGGCTGGTTCCACTCACCAGCCCCTATCGCCGGGCTGTTGTTGGTGATCTTTGTGCTTGGTGGCCTCTCGGACTTTCTGCGCAGCTATCAGGTCCCAGAACCCCTTGACAGTGGATTCCATACCGTGCCGCTTGTGGCGACGTCACAGGATCTCCTGGCATGGCGCGGCACTCCTGTCCCTCATCCGGCGGTGGCTATCTCACCAGAGAACGCTGCTCAAGTACAGGAATTGGCCCGCTGGGGCGAGGGGGTGGTCTTCGACCTGGCCTGGTCGCCGGACGGGCAGTTACTCGCCGCGGCGACCTCCCTGGGCGTGTACCTGTATAGCGCCGGCAGCACAGAGTACGTTCAGTTCCTGCCAGCTTCGACTCCGGTGCAGAGTGTGGCTTTCTCCCCGGACGGGCAGACCCTGGCCGCTGCTGGAGGAACGGCAGCCAGCGTGTGGCGCCTATCCGACAGCGAGCTCTTGCGCACGGTAGCCGACCTGCCGGGTGGAGCGCAGGAGGTCGTTCTCACGCCCGGAAACAACCTGGTGATTGCCGGCGTGGTACTGCTGGGCCCGGCCTGGACGTGGGCGGGCGGCAACACCGCCATCTTGAACCCTCCGGAAGGAGCTGACCAGTTCTCCGACGTGCATATGGTGGTTCTTTCCCCCGATGGGCAAACTGCGGCTGGCGCCTCGTGGGATGAGCCCATCTGGCTGTGGCGGGCGTCCGACGGGGCACTACTGCGAACACTGCAGAGACCGGATGAATTCGGGGCAGATAGTATGGCTTTTTCCCCAGACGGGCAGGTCCTGGCCTCTTCGGATGATTCCTCCGTGCAACTGTGGAACGTGGCAACCGGCACGCTGCTACGCACCATCAAGGGACGCACCCCCATGGCATCGAGTATAGACTTCTCGGTCGATGGACAACTCCTGGCCACAGGGGGGCGTGACGGTGGAGTCCGGCTATGGCGTGTTTCCGATGGCGCGCTCGAGGCAATGCAGCAGTACACCGCGATGGTATCGGATATTGCTCTTTCACCTGACGGTCAGACTCTTGGCATGGCGATACTCGGAGAATCGGTCAGACTATGGCAGGTCGAGCAGGGAGCACAGCCGCAGGCCTGGATGGGGGCTTTCTGGGCTATTGGAGGGCTGGCCTTCGCCCCCGATGGGGAGAGCCTGGCAGTGAGTGCATACGATTCGGTCTGGCTGTGGAGTCTCGAGGAAGGCGCTCCATTTCTCCGGATGTGGGAGCGCTGGCCAGATGAAAGCTGGCCAACATTGCCCGTCTCCGCGGTCGCCTTTTCGCCTGATGGTCAGACGGTAGCCTCCGGGAGTGACGGCCGGGTCCTACTCTGGAGCGCCGCGGATGGCACCCGGGTGCGCACGTTGTTCATTCCCCTGGGCCCTTGGGCGCTGAACAGCCTCGGTGTTCCGACGGTGAATTGTGTCGCCTTCTCGCCCGACGGGGGCTTACTGGCTAGCGGCTGGGCCGGAAGCGTACAGTTGTGGCGGCCGGCCGGCGCAGTATTGCTCCGCGAGTATTACGAAGGGTCTTTCTTCACCACGATAGCAAGTGTGGCCTTCTCCCCGGATGGCCAGCTCCTGGCCTATGGCTCGTCCACCGGCCAAGTCGTGCTCCGGCCCGTGCAAGGCGGGTTCCGGGTGCGTACCCTGGGCCGCGAGGGGGAGGAAGCCTTCGATCTGGCCTTTTCCCCGGATGGCCAACTGCTGGCTTGCGCCTGTGGCCAGAAGCTGGAATTGTGGCGCGTAGCCGATGGCTCGTCGCCGTTTCCATTCTGGTGGCACGAAGGTCGGGTTTTGAGTGTAGCATTCTCTCCTGACGGTAGCATCCTGGCCTCAAGCGGAGATGATCGCTCGATCCGCCTGTGGCGGGTTTCGGATGGTCGGCTTCTCCGTATCCTGCACGGCCATACGAGTGCGGTGGATCACCTGGCCTTCTCCCCTGACGGGACGCTGCTCGCCTCGGGCTCGTGGGATGGAACAGTCCGGCTGTGGGGGGTGCGCTAGGACTGAAGATCCCGGCAGCGACGTACGGGGTACCGAGGATGCAGGGTAACACAATAGGAGGGCTTTATGCCAGAGGTTCAAACATCACGCGGAGCACGCAATCAGCAAGTGGCACGCGCAGGTGAGCATTTCGTCGTCGCTGAACTGAACAAGCGCGGCGCTTTCGCCGTGAGCTTCGCGGGTAATATGCCCAAGATCGACTTGATTGCGTGCAACCAAGATGAGATCCGCACCATCCACATTCAGGTAAAGACAAAGCGCGGTGGACGCACATGGCATTCAAGCATAGTTGGCAGCAAGCCAATGGAGCCCCCAGCGGATGAAACCAACTTCTGGATTTTTGTTGATTTGGGTGATTTGAATGCCTCCCCGCGATATTGGGTTGTGCCAAATTGGTGGATTCGGAATGATATCTACAAAGCCCACAAGGCTTACTTGGACAGCCACGGCGGTAAGCGTGCCCGTAGCCAGGACTCAACGCATCATGCCATAGACGAGAGCAGACTGACAGAATGGCAAGGGCGGTGGGACATTCTCGGCATCTGCTGCTCCCCAGGAGAAACCCGATGAGGGTCCGGCCAACGTTAGTACTGTTACTCTTGATCGTGCTGTCTTCTTGCAGCGTACCGCCGACCGATCCGGTCACGCCCAGCCCAGTGCCCACCACTACTCCAACCCCGTCCTCTACTCCAATACCCACGGCCACGCACGCGCCGACCAGGCCCCGGATCACCCAGCGGCCGACGTACGTGCCGACCAGCAGGCCCGCTACACCTGTTCCTCCGACTGCCACACCCGTACCCCTGGTCGGTGACCCCCTGCCCACCGCCGCGACCGCGCGCCAAGTCGAACTCCTCGGCCACGTGGGGGGAGGCGACGGCAGCTTCCTGGCCCGGGGACCATATGGCTATACCCTGCAGGACAACAACCTGGCTATCTGGGATGTCACCGATCCAGTCCACTTCCGGTGGCGCGGTTCAATTCCCCTTGGAGCCAAGGGGTATGTGTACGGCGTGTACGTGACCGGCGACCTGATCTATGTCTACTTTCGGGTCAACTTCTATGCAGGGTTTCTGTCCGTCGTCGACATCTCCGACCCGGCGGCCCCGGTCCTGGTCGGCAGCTGCGATCTGCCCGGACAATCAGGACCGTTGGTTGTCCGCGCAGGCTACCTCTATGTGCTCGACTGGAACGTAATCGATGCGACGGCGGACCTGCGGATTATCGACGTCCGCGACCTCTCGTCTTGCACCGAGGTAACCACGTGGCGGCTGCCGAGGGAAGCCTGGGACCTCGACCTCGATGGCGAGTACCTCTATGTGTCCACCCGCGAGGGCTTTGAGGTGATCGACTTACAGGACCCGCGGGCACCGGCCCTGGCGGGGACCTATCAGCAGAAGAAGCAGGATTATTACTCTCTGTTGCTCGTCGGCCCGTACGCTTACCTGGGCGGCGAAAAAACCACCTTTGTCGTCGACGTGTCCGATCCCCGGGCTCCGGTTGAGGTCAATCAGCTGTCCATGGAGGGAAGAGGGGATCTGAGCCTGGTGGTTGGGGACTATTTATACGTCACCGATTTTTCCAGACTCCGCGTGATCGACATCTCAGACCCGCGGAATCCGGCCTGGCTGGAGGACGAGTATACCGTGTCCCTCCTCGAATCGGTCGATGCCGGGGGCGACCTGCTCTATCTCGTCGATTGGCGGACAATCCACGTCCTGCGCTCCAGCCCGGGCCATCCGTTTGAAGAAATCGCTACCTACGACCCGCTCTCCGGCAGCTGGAGCCTGGCGGCCGAGGGAGATCATGTCTACCTGATCCAGGGCAAAGATGGACCCATGGGGACGCGCTGGGGTCAGATCAGCGTCGTGGACACCATGGATCCCGCTCAGCCCCGGCTCGTCGGCGCCGTGCCCCTGGACAAGATCGGCCAGGAGATCGTCGCCAGGGACGGCTTGCTCTATGCCGCCGAAGCACAGTGCGAGTTCGGTGCGGCCACCTGTGAGGGGCTGCTCGCCGTCTTTGACGTGACCAAACCCACCTTGCCTGAGCTGGTAGGCCAATACGAACTGACCGAGATCATCACCGGGGGCGGCGGGGGAAAGAACTGGGGCGCGGCTGGGGTGGAGGTGGAGGGAAACTACGCCTATCTATTTGGCGGTCCATACTACCACAATCCGGCTCCCGGGACCCATTACGGCCTGATCGTCGCCGACGTATCGGACCTGGCCGCCCTCCGGCGGGTTGGGGCCATGACTTTTCCCGAAGGCAAGGCAGAGGAAGAGTGGTGGCTCGGCAAGGACCTAGCCATTGTAGGCAGGTTCGCCTATGTGGCCGCGGGGGAAGGCGGTGTGCGTGTGGTCGACGTGTCGGACCCCACGGCACCGGTCGAAGTGGGTGCTTTCCGGGAAATTCCTCTGGCTCCTCGCCTGGCGGTCAGCGGCGACTACGCCTACGTGGCTGACCGGGACGGCAACATCTGGGTCTTGGACATGGCGAACCCGGCCCACCCAGCCAAGATGGGCTGCTACGCGCTCACCGAACCCCTGGCAAGCGACTGGACGAGCGGGAATGCCTTTCCCATCCAGGACATGGTCATCTCTGGCGGCTATCTCTACGTGGCAGCGGAAGGAGCCGGTCTGTACGTGCTTGACCTGGCCGACCCGGCGGCACCGACGCTGGCCAGCCGGTATCCGGCGGGTGCGGGCCATGCTGTGGCTGTGCAGGAAGACCTGGTCTACTTGCTCGGGGGGTACAGCGGGCTCTATATCTTGCGTGTTCGGTAACAGGCACGGGCCTTCCGGACCAGAACCCCAACGTGTGGTGCATAGCTACGGTAGCGAGTTGCTGCAGTTTTACCGCGCATAAGAGCATACAGTCTCCCCGTGGCGGTTCCGGGGTCATAGAACACTAGCCCTCCACGCTATCAAAGCCGCTGATGCTATTTGCTGCCAGTGCACAGCTATTCTCCTTGCTGTTGATGATAGATGGATAGATAAGCGTACCGCCCCGCGGCATCTAGGGTTTGATCCCCCAATACCGCACCGTGCCATCCCCCGACCCTGAAACAAGAAGGGAGCCATCCGCAGAGAAGGAGATGCTGGCAACGGAAAGCCGGGGCCCTGTCAGCGTACACAGGAGTGCGCCATCCGCCACGCGCCACAGCCGCAGCGCATCCCCCCCGGTGGCCAGGATTTGGCTGTCGGGAGAGAACGCTACAGCGCCAAGAGAGGGCCGACGATCTTCCCCGGGAAGGGTCACCACCTGACTTGACGGCTCGTCCGCCAGCCGCCACAGCCAAAACTCACTGTCGCCCGACGTAGATGCCAGTGTCTGCCCGTCGGGTGAGAACGCAATCCACCACACACTGTTCGTGTACCCCTCCAGAGTACGCAGAAGGGTTCCGTCTGCTGCTCGCCACAGGCATACGTTGCACGCGGTACACGGGTCGTCATAGTCGTCATAGTATCCCCTACCTCCCGCGGTGGCCAAAATCTGCCCATCGGGGGAAAAGGCCACATCCCTGATCTTGCCCTCAGTCGGTAGCAGAGTGTAGAGGAGCATCCCGTCCGCCGTTCGCCACAGCTTTACAGAACCTTCCACCGTGGCCAGAGTCTGTCCATCAGGGGAAAAGGCCGTACGTATCACGCTGGAGTTTTCCTCCAGTGTGCGCAGAAGCGTTCCGTCCACGGTCCGCCGCAGATGTGCCCCCTCAGACCCCAAAGCCAGGATCTGCCCATCGGGGGAAAAGCTCAGGCCGTAGGGTAGACGGATACCCTCCATCTTGACCAGGGGGGCCCCATCGGAAACACGCCAGAGTTGCACAGCATGCGGCGCCGCGCCAGCCAGGGTCTGGCCGTCAGGAGAAAAGGTTACGCTCAATAGATCGCTATGCCCTTCCTGTTGCAAGGTGCCCAGGAGCATTCCGTCCGCCGTCCGCCACAGCCAGGCCGAATCATACCCCCGCCAGCCAACGAGAACCTGGCCGTCAGGGGAAAACGCCAGCCGATCGATCGCTAGCATAGGCCCTTTCAGCGTTCGCAGCAACACTCCATCCTCGACCCGCCACAACTGCACAACATCGGACGTGCCTACAGCCAGCACGAGGCCGTTTGGCGAAAAGGCGATAGCCCCAAGACGAGGTTCCCCTCCATCCAGTGTATCCCGCAATGTCCCATCGGCAACCCACCACAGATGCACGGTGCTATCCATTGAGGCCGCTGAGGCCAGGGTTTGCCCGTCGGGGGAAAAAACCAGGTCCTCTCGCCAACCGCCCTCCAGCATATACGACGGCAACCCCTGCTCTAGTCTCCACAAGTGCAAGGTCGTGGAAAAAGTGGCCAAATAGGCAACCGTTTGCCCGTCGGGGGAAATCGTCACCTGACCATGGCCATCCGGCAGTTCTAACGTGTACAGCAGTGCGGCGTCCTCTACCCGCCACAGGCCTACGAGGTTGAGACCGCAGAATGACGACGACCTGGCGGCGAGCGTTCGTCCATCAGGAGAAAAGGTCAATCCTGCCATCGCACACCCCTCACCTGGCAACGCGACCTGGAACTCGAGGGTGCGCAGAAGTGCCCCGTCCGTCACCCGCCACAATTGCACAGAGGACTGGCCGCCAGAAGCCAGGACCTGGCCAGCGGGAGAGAAAGCCACGCTGTCCACCTCACCTTCCACCGTGTGCAGAAGCTCCCCATCCTGAACGCGCCACCACTGCAGAGTCCGAGGCCCAAGAGTGGCGAGGTACTGCCCATCGGGGGAGAACTCTACGCTCCATACTCGAGCTGCTGTCTCCGCGTGCCGCACCTCGGCCAAGCTCTGGGAGTCATAGAAGTAGATCCCCAACGGCGAGGCTACGGCTATCAGCCGGCCGTCTGGGGACCAAGCCAGGTCTACTACAGGTCCTTTACCCCAACGGCCCAACTCGACCACCTGGCTAGCGTTCTGCGGCGTGATGGGGCCGGCCGGCCGTGGCACGGGCATGCTGGGGAGGGGCCGGACAATGGACGCAGCCTCGGCAACGAGTGTGGCCCGGGACTGGGTTTCCTCTGCAGTGGTTGTGGTCTGCCGCTCCACAATCCGGCGATTGTGCTGGAAGAGTGAGGCGACGAAAAGCGTCAGCCCCAACAGAACGAGGGCTCCCACGAAAGCGAGTCCCTGCAACCAGTGGTTGTGCTGTCTGGACCACCTCACGGAGCCGTCATCGCCGGTCATAACTATGTCTCCTCAGCCACTCGGCGGGGATAGAGCCGGTCCATCTCCTCGCGCCAGTCTTCGTGGCTGGGCAGAAGCGGCGCCAGCGCCTGCTCCAGTGCAGTCAGGTCAGCTCCCTTCTTGAGCGTGACGCGCATGGCGTTGCCTACGGGCGTGAGGGCGGCGACGGCCGCGAGGGCGTCACGGTCACCCAGTCGGTCCAGCAGCTCCGCGCCCAGCCACATGGTTTCGGATACGCCGCGTAGGAAACGGCGGTCAGGCAGCCGCGGTCTACGACCACTACCTCGTCGATCCGGACGAGCCCTTGGTCGAGGGCCAGCCCGGCCACAACCACCGCCATTCCACGTGCGGGCCCGCCAACGTTCTTGACAAACAGGCTGAGCAGGGGCCGGCAGATTCTGTCGCCGGCGACAAGGTCGCGCTCGGGAGGACCCCAATGAGAAGGTTTGGAAACAGGGAGCCCTTCGGCTCGCACCGGTTCGGGTACCGGAGTCGCGCGACGGAAAGAAAGCCAGGTCGTCCCCGGCTCGGGTTTCTCTTCCAGCGCGGTAAAGTTGGCCAGGCAGCGCTGTGGGTTCAGGTCGAGCAGCGTGGCCACGCTCAGAAGCGTGTCTTCGACAAAGATGAAGTCTTCGTCCCAGGCCGCACGCAAGTCCGCGGGGCTCTTGCCGACCACGAGCAGGTCCGGCCAATGGTCGGGCTGGCCGGCAAACGCCCGGCGTTCGCGACGGCTGACGTCGCGGAAATGGCCGGGGAGGTTGGAGTAGACGTCCACGGGGGCACCGTCCCGGAACAGGTGCAGTTCCAGCGCACTGCTGTCGTCCAGGATGATGCCGATCACAGAGCCACCTACCTCGGTCGAAAGCATGCGTGCCAATCCACTCAGGGACTCGACCTCATCCCAGTTCAAGAAGTCATCGTAGATGGTGATCCAGGGCTCGGGGCCGGCCGGTGCGACCACGATGGTGCGATCTGTGTCGGGATCGCCAGGTTCGCCCTCGACAAAAGGTCCGGCCAGCACCCAGCGGCGGAGAGCGTCGACCACCTGGGACCGGACCTCATCGGCCGGCCGGCCGGCAAGGTGCACCTGGACATTGGTATAAGAAGCGCCCATCGAACTCACCTCAAAAGCGGCCAGCTGAGGCTCGGTAGCAAACCGCGCGCGGCCATCTGCAACTCGATCGGCACAAGGAGCCACTGACCCGATGAAGTACCTATCGCTTCACCGGATCAGCAAGTCCTACCGATGGGCGCCACCGGCGATCAATGTTTGAACACCAGCGGCAGATAGATGCGGTGGTCTGCCGGCACAATGACGACGCGGGTACTGACTGTAGCGCTGCTTACGCGGTTCGCGGCCGTCACCACAGCAGTGTAGACGCCCATAGTGGGGTAGGCGTGGCTCAAGATCGCCCCACTGCCGGTACTACCGTCACCAAAGGTCCAGGTGAAAGTCGCCGGGTTACCAGCCATTACTGTAGCCGTCAGGACGGTAGGCCATCCCAACACGGTCGGGCTATCATTCGTCGCCGAGAGACCGGAAATGGCTTCCTCCACTGTGACCACCGTCGTCGCTGTGAGTAGGCTGACTTGATTCGATACCGTCACCAATGTGGTGTAGACGCCCACCTCTGGGTAGATGTGGGTCACACACGCCCCGCTGCCGCCGCTGCCGTCGCCAAAGGCCCAGGCGAAGGCCACCGGCTCGCCGGCCACCACCGTCGCCGTCAGCGTCGTAGGGTCGCCCAGGGCCGTCGGGCTGTCGTTCGCGGCGGAAAGGCCGGCCACCGCCTCCTCCACCGTCACCACCGTCGTGGCCGTCAGCAGGCTGACCTGGTTCGAGGCGGTCACCACGGCCGTGTACACCCCCACTGCCGGGTAGACGTGCCCCACAGCCGGCCCGCTCCCACCGCTCCCGTCGCCGAACGCCCAGGTAAAGGCCACCGGGTCGCCGGCCGTCACCGTCGCCGTCAGCGTCGTGGGATCGCCCAGCGCCGTGGGACTGTCGTTGGTCGCGGAAAGGCCGGCCACCGCCTCCTCCACCGTCACCACCGTCGTGGCCGTCAGCAGGCTGACCTGGTTCGAGGCGGTCACCACTGCTGTGTAGACGCCTGTGGCCGGGTAGACGTGCCCCACGGCCGGCCCGCTGCCGCCGCTGCCGTCGCCAAACGCCCAGGTGAAGGCCACCGGGTCGCCGGCCGTCACCGTCGCCGTCAGCGTCGTGGGATCGCCCAGCGCCGTCGGGCTATCGTTCACGGCGGAAAGGCCGGCCACCGCCTCCTCCACCGTCACCACCGTCGTCGCGGTCAGCAGACTGACCTGGTTCGAAGCCGTTACCACCGCCGTGTACACCCCCACCGCCGGGTAGACGTGCCCCACAGCCGGCCCGCTGCCGCCGCTCCCATCGCCGAACGCCCAGGCAAAGGCCACCGGGTCGCCGGACGCCACCGTCGCCGTCAGCGTCGTGGGATCGCCCAGCGCCGTCGGGCTATCGTTCATGGCCGCCAGGCCGGCCGCGGCTTCCTCCACCGTCACCACCGTCGTCGCCGTCAGCAGGCTGACCTGGTTCGAGGCCGTCACCACTGCCGTGTACACCCCCACTGCCGGGTAGACGTGCCCCACAGCCGGCCCGCTCCCACTGCTGCCGTCGCCGAACGCCCAGGTGAAAGCCACCGGCTCGCCCGCCGTCACGGTCGCGGTGAGGGTCGTGGGATCGCCCAGGGCCGTCGGGCTGTCGTTGGTCGCGGACAGGCCGGCCACGGCTTCCTCCACCGTCACCACCGTCGTCGCCGTCAGCAGGCTGACCTGGTTCGAGGCCGTCACCACCGCCGTGTACACCCCCACTGCCGGGTAGACGTGCCCCACGGCCGGCCCGCTCCCGCCGCTCCCGTCGCCAAACGCCCAGGTGAAGGCCACCGGGTCGCCGGACGCCACCGTCGCCGTCAGCGTCGTGGGGGCGCCCAGGGCCGTCGGGCTATCGTTCACGGCGGAAAGGCCGGCCACCGCCTCCTCCACCGTCACTACCGTCGTCGCGGTGAGCAGGCTGACCTGGTTCGAGGCCGTCACCACTGCCGTGTACACCCCCACCGCCGGGTAGACGTGCCCCACGGCCGGCCCGCTCCCGCCGCTCCCGTCGCCGAACGCCCAGGTGAAGGCCACCGGATCGCCGGCCGTCACTGTTGCGGTCAGCGTCGTGGGACTGCCCAGGGCCGTCGGGCTGTCGTTGGTTGCACTCAGACCCGATATGGCTTCCTCCACCGTCACCACCGTCGTCGCGGTCAGCAGGCTCACCTGGTTCGAAGCCGTCACCACCGCCGTGTACACCCCCACTGCCGGGTAGACGTGCCCCACAGCCGGCCCGCTCCCACTGCTGCCGTCGCCGAACGCCCAGGTGAAAGCCACCGGCTCGCCCGCCGTCACGGTCG